>ERZ791929.16-NODE-16-length-283552-cov-26.722219_pt1 | contig 283552 bp, 250 predicted proteins | sample MGYA00510129_ERZ791929 | MGnify/ENA primary metagenome ERZ791929 (study PRJEB30046, sample SAMN00792049) | human gut metagenome | study: EMG produced TPA metagenomics assembly of the A metagenome-wide association study of gut microbiota in type 2...
AAAACTGGCTTTGGGATACAAAGCCCAAAACCAGTTTGTCTACAGTCTGAAGCCCTCCAAGAATGGAGGGCTTATGGATTTACTTACATAATATTACCCAATTGCACCTGGAAGTACCAGTGCAAATAAAAGGGTTAATATCATAATGGAGATAGACATGATGATTTGTGCTACAGTGTAAGTTTTCAAACCGCCGGTTACGGTAAATCCCGATAAATTACTTACGACCCAGAAACCGCTGTCATTGACATGTCCCACACTGATTCCTCCCGCCAGTGCGGCCAGTGCGATATAGATAGGGTGGATGGACACGCTGGGAGCAATGGTCGCCATGATTGTCATGGCGGTAATACCGGCTACTGTACCGGAACCTTGGGCAATACGGAATATGCAGCCGATAAAATAAGCCAGGAACAATACCTTTATTACGGAACCGCTATTGATGCTCAATGTTGTGACCAGGGCATTTCCGATGTCAGTGGCTGAGATGATGGAACCAAATGAACCTCCGGCTCCAGTTATGAGCAGAACAATACCGGCTTGCTTTAATGCCTCTCCTGCGGAGGCCTCAACCTTGTCCCGTCCCAGATACTTGTAACCAATCAGATAGGAACAGAGTGTTCCCAACAGGATAGCAATGATCTTATTGCCGAGGAATTGGGCTACCATAGGTGTCTCGTCATAGATGGCGTCAGCCCCTGTGCCTGTCAGGATACATACAACAGGAATCAGTATGGGAAGAAAGGATACCAGGAAAGAGGGCTGCTTATCTGATTCCAATTCTTTTTCTTCGCTGAACAGTTCCGCGTTGGGGTTCATATCCTTTTCAGGTTTAAAAAAGCCGGTATCATGTATTTTTGTATAGATAAATACGGAAACAACCGTTGCGATAGCTCCGATAATCAGGCCCATGATTACCATGGTTCCCAGATTGAAATGCAGCAGATCCGCTGCAGCCAGAGGGTTGGGGGTAGGAGGCACCAGAGTCTGCGCAATGCCGTCTCCGATGGTCAGAGCTCCTACTACATAGGCCAGAGGTTTGTTTACCTCTTTGGCAACTGCAATGCCAATGGGGATCAGTATGATAAAGGTTACATCGAAGAATACGGGAATAGCCAGTATGAATCCGGCTATTGCCACGGCATACAGTACAAATTTATTGGGAACAGAATGTACAATGGTTTTTGCAATTACCTTAGCAGCTCCGGTATCGCTCATGAGCTGTCCCAGAATCACTCCAAAGCCGATAGGCAGTCCTATGCTGGCCATCATATTGCCAAAACCAGAGGCAATCGTGTCAATGGATGTGACAAAACCCAATCCGCAGGATACGCCCATATAGATACTGGCAATGACTAAGCTGATAGCGGGATTCAGTTTGGGTATAAGTATAAGAGCAATCATCAGAGCGATTGCAACGATTAAGTTAACGACAAGTAATGTACCTGACATAATATCCTCCTCCAATAGATGTTGATTTTATATGTGGACCGTACCTATCCACGGTACGGTTCATTATCTGAATAAAAACAATTACCAAAGATTTCCCTCTTCGTTAAAAACCCAGTCTTTCGGCGGGCCGGATACGATTACATGGTTTGATTCTTCCGCTTCCTTTAACATGGACTCAGATATGTAAATCTCCTCTAAGTTCATCGTATCTTTTATTCTCACCACTCTCGGATGTTCGCGGTCAATATAATTGCAGGTGCGCAGGGCAATCTGTATACATGTTTTGTCAGAATGGGTAAACAGCGGTATTTTAGGTGTGCAGAGCACTGTGGATGTCACCACATTTGGATATGTACAGTCCACATCAATTTTATCCACCAGCCGTTTGGTTGTTACGTCTGCAAGCCCCAGTCCGTTGCAGTTTCCATGTGTCTCATCTGTCAGATCCAGAACCGCAATGTGCTGGACTTTAATGCCCTCGTTAATATAAGGAACAGCAAACCGTCCTGTTATGTTGGGGTCCATGCCATCTCCGCTGATATCTTTGCCAATCCGGTCCACCACCAGAACGTCGATGTTGTCAAAATAAATCTTTCCCAGCCTCTGTTTGGAGGCAATTAGCAGTTTGGGCTCCTCTTCATATATCTCTTCCTTCAGCATACCTTTGATGATACAGGTCTGGTCAAAGGCATTCTCCACCAAAGCCAGAGCTCCAATTACAGGCGCATGTTCCAAAACGACCCTTCCAATGACAGGAAGCATGGTCCCAAGTTCGCAGAAGCCGTTGCGATGGACTGTCTCAGCTCCTTTTTGTTTCCCAAGACCAATAACAGCCATCTTCATGATGCCGCTCTCGTAGGGACCCCTGAAGGCCGTATGGGCTTTTACACGTCCGCATAGTATGATAGCGTCAGCCTCATATGCGTATCGGTCTACATAGACCGGCATACCGTCAGGTGTCTCGCCAACCTGAACCACTTCCATGGTAGCCTTGATAGGGCATCCCATAGTGTCCTCTGTAACATGGTAACTGGCCAGTATTTCACGCTGCCCCTGGGCAGTGGCTCCTCCATGACTTCCCATAGCCGGGAATATGAAGGGACTTCCGCCGCATTCCTTGACAAAATCCACAATGGCCCGGATGATTACTGCTATATTGGCAACTCCGCGGCTTCCGCAGGTTATGGCAACACTTGCGCCGGGTTTGATTCGGGCCCTCAGTTCCTCACGATCAAGTTCACTGCGTACAATTCCCGGAATCTCATTAACATCAATATGGCTATGGTCCAGAAGCTGTTTGACTTTTACCATTTTTGGAAGTCTTACACTGGAAGCCAGTTCTGTTATTATATTTCCTTCTTTTTTAGTCTCTAATGCCATAAGTGCCTCCTCCTGGTGTTAAAGCAGTACACCGTTTTTGAAAATCATGATTTCTCTGTATCCGTAGATTTCATTTTTTGTATGTTCACCGGATGCCGTTTGTATCATCAGGTCCCAAAGCTCATGGGCTGCATCGTCAAACGTTTTTCCGTCCAGTATGGCTCCGGCGTTGTAATCTATCCACCTCTCCTTGCGCTCATAAAGAACATTGTTGGAGGCTATTTTTATGGTAGGAATAGCTGCGCCCAAGGGATTGCCCCTGCCGGTGGTGAAGAACAGGATTTGGGCTCCGCAGGAGAGCAGGTCCGTTATGGATACACTGTCATTTCCGGGACCGGTCATAAGGTTCAGACCTGGTTTTATACAACGCTCCCCATATTGCAGAGTGCCTGTCACCATGGCCTTGCCGCCTTTTTGTATACAGCCCAGGGATTTTTCTTCCAGCGTGGTAATACCGCCCCTTTTATTCCCGGGAGAAGGATTCTCATAAACAGGCTGGCCGTAATCCAGATAATATTGTTTGAATCCATTGATTAGTTCCACTACCTGATGAAATGTTTTGTCTGAGTCGGAGCGGTTCATCAGAATGGTCTCAGCGCCAAACATCTCAGGAACCTCGGTCAGGACAGCGCTTCCGTCCAATGCGGTAATGCAGTCGGCAATGCGTCCGCAGAGGGGATTGGCTGTTACTCCTGAGAACGCGTCGGAACCGCCGCATTTAAAAGCGATTTTTAGTTTGCTCACAGGTACATCCTCGCGTTGGTCCTGGCTTAGTTCCTGGGCAAGCTCACGAATCAGCTCCATACCATACTCAAGTTCGTCCCCTTCCACATCCTGAGTCACCATCATTTTAACACGGCTCTCATCAATTTCTCCTAAAACAGGAAGAAAATGTTCTAAATCATTATTTTCGCATCCCAAGCTTACCAACAGTACGCCTCCTGCATTGGGATGATGGACAATGCTGGCCAGGATTTTTTGTGTTGTTTCAAAATCATCACCGAGCTGGGAACACCCTGCATTGTGGGGATAGGCATAAATGCCGTCACAGAGTTCCCCGTATTCCCTGGCCGCCATGTCGGCCAGCATCCGTACCGTTGTATTGACGCATGATACAGTGGGGATGATCCAAATCTCGTTTCGTATACCCACGTTTCCATCCTTGCGGACGTATCCGCGAAATGTACGTGAAATACCGGAAACATTGGCCGGGCGGGGGATATCAGGCTCATATGTGTAGGTGAGCATGCCTTTCAGGTTAGTTGCAAGGTTATGACTGTGTACCCATGAGCCCTTTTTGATGGGACAGGAGGCATGTCCGATGGCATATCCGTATTTAATAACCGCTTCCTCTGCTTCTATATCTCTGAGAGCGATTTTGTGTCCGAAGGGGATGTCCTCCTGGGCGGTAACCTCAGTCTGGCCGGCTATAACGGTCTGTCCCCTTTTTATGGACTCTACAGCCACAGCAACATTGTCATGTTCCTCGATTTTTATGAGTTTTCTCTCCATTTGGGAATTCTCCTTTCAATAATATATATTACAAATATATTTGTAATATATCAGACTCTGCAAAAGTATAGGAGAAACCATCTCTGTGGAATTCTCCTATTCAAAATTCTGAATTCTGGCAGGCCGCTGTTAATAGTAGTATTCAAAGGCTTCCTGCTTGGCAGTGAGAATATGTTCTCTTACTGCGTTCTCCAGCTGGCTCTCGTCTCTGAGTCGGAGAGCCTCCAGGATGGCAAGATGCTCATTGATGGACCTCTGGTAATTCATGTTGCGTTGGGATGTAAGGATACGGATTCTGTGGTTATGGTCATTTACCACCCGGAACGTGTCCTTCAGCATAAAGTTATTGGTATGGCTAGTCAGGGTATTGTGAAGTTCCCGGTCCAACTCAATGTAATAATCCCGCTGCTGTTCGCCTTCCTTTTCATGAAATGTTGTGGAGAAGGAGGTGTACATATGATCAATCCATTCATTGACAATGTAGCGGCAGGCTGAACGGGCAATAAACGGTTCGTTCAGCAGTCTGACTTCATAAATGGAGTAGATCAAATCCAGTGTAATGTCACTGACAAGCGTGCCACGCCTTGGATAAATCATCACAAAGTGTTCTTTCTCCAGCTTTTGTATGGCCTCGCGGATAGGGGTTCTGCTGACTCCCAGTTCCTTTTGGAGCTGTTCTTCCGAAACATCACTTAGAGGAGGCATCTGTCCGGATATAATTCTATTTTTTAGTTCCTGATATGCATAGTCTGATTTGTTTTCCAACGTCCTCTCCTTTCTACTGGTATATGGGAAATATATCACAAATATTTAAAAAACACAATATTTCTTTGCGGTTTCTTTGAAAATTGTAAAGTATGCACATTTTTTAATGTTTTTTTTGTGAGATTTTAAATATAGAAGAATTGTGCGCGGAATGGTATTATAGAATTAATATATCACAAATATATCACTAATATTTTATCGACCCATTCAGTATTTTAATTTATGCACAAGGAGGCAGCAGTATATATGGAACACTATCTGATTACCATTGACAGCGGAACAACGAACACCCGAGTTGCTCTGTGGAACCAAAAGAAGGCATGCGTGGATATTTATAAGAGCGAAATTGGAGTCAGAGTCACAGCTGTAGAGGGTAACAATAAAAGGCTGGCCGGAGCCATACGTGAAGGCATCCAGACATTATTAAATAGAAATAATCTGACAATCCATCAGATTGCATCTGTTTATGCATCCGGTATGATTACTTCCAATGTAGGACTTACAGAGGTTCCGCATATAGAGGCTCCTGCAGGATTAGAGGATTTTGCGGCAGCGGTGAGAGCTGTGCTCATTCCGGAGGTGTTTGAACTCCCCATTCATTTCATCCCGGGCCTGAAAAATTCCAATGCTGTGGATATGGATACCCTGGAATCCATGGATATTATGAGAGGGGAGGAGACAGAGGCACTGGCTTTGCTATCTCTTATCACGGTAAAAGGGGCTGTCCTTCTCGCGCTGCCCGGTTCGCACAATAAGTTCGTGACTACGGATCGGTCTGGGAGACTGACGGGGTGTCTGACCACCTTGTCCGGCGAGCTGCTGTCAGCCATCACCAATCATACCATTATAGCGGATGCGGTTAACCATTCCTTTGCTTCTGCTCATTATAACTGGGAAATGGTGCTGAAGGGCTTTAAGACAGCCCGGGATACCAGTCTGACCAGGGCGGTATTTACAACCCGTATTCTGAACCAATGTCTGTCCGCATCTCCAAAAGATTGCGCCGGTTACCTGCTGGGAGCAGTGCTTTCTTCTGATATAAGTGCTGTTAAAAAGAGCAGCGCGCTCATGCTGAGCCCGGACATGCAGGTGGTAGTGGCCGGGAAGGAACCTCTTAGGAGCGCCTTGACCAGGCTGTTTGAGGAAGATGGTTCATTCTCTGATGTGTCAGGGTATGATTCGGGAGAATTGCTGCTCTCCGGATACGGGGCGCTGCTTATAGCTGTTTATAATGGAGATTTTTAGGGAGGATAGGATAATGGATGAGAGAAATAGGCAGCAGATGATTCTGCAGATGATTAGGAAGGAAAAAATAGTTGCAATTGTAAGAGGTATCCCATCCGGGCTGATCCTGGATACGGGACGGGCTCTGGCAGACGGCGGAATTTGCATGATGGAAGTCACCTTTGATCACAGCGGACCTGAGGGAATAAGGGAGACGCTCCATTCAATCGCATTGCTGAAGGAACACCTGTCCGAACGTATGCATATTGGCGCTGGTACGGTTCTCACAGCAGAGGAAGCAGAAGAGGCTTATAGAAGAGGTGCAGAGTATATCATATCTCCTAATGTTGACAGAAGTGTGATTGAGAAGACAAAGGAACTGGGACTTATATCCATGCCTGGTGCATTTACGCCTTCTGAGATTGTGGATGCGTATAATTATGGGGGCGATATCATCAAATTGTTTCCAGCAGGACTTTTAGGAGTATCCTACATAAAGGCGGTCCGTGGTCCACTATCCCACATTCCGATGGCAGCAGTGGGAGGCGTGACCCCGGAAAATATATGCCAGTTTACTGCCGCCGGTGTTGCCTGCTTTGGGATAGGGAGCAATCTTGTAAACCAATCACTGACAGTCAGCCATGATTTTGAAAATCTGACTGAAAGGGCACTGGCTTTCCGGAACGCTTTGGGAGAATAGAAGTAAAGAAAGAATTGTCTTATGTATGCCTTCGGTTATTAACCGGAGGCTTTTTCTATGATTATTAAACGCCCTGAAAAATACTGGTTAATCAGAAAAACTAATTGATGTGTTGGTATAGTTAATTATTGTTAATGTTTGACAGTTTTATACGAAGGGGTTAAAATCATAGTTAGTGTTTATCTAAGCAGACATTAAACGGATGTTATCTCTGAATGACTTTTACACCATAAGGCTTATTTTAATCCCGCTGCTTTCTGATATCCGCTTTGGAATGTGGCATATACGGAACACGATAAATTTTAAAGTACAAAGGAGGGGGATTAAATGGGGAGAATAATCAGGAAATTAGGCGGGGTTTTTGTTCCAATCATTTTTTGCACAGCTCTTATATTTACAGCGCATATGTCACTTGATTTAACGGATGATTTACAGGGGAATGCCAGGGTCATAAATTATATTGGTATCGTTCGGGGAGCAACACAGAGACTGATTAAAAAGGAATTGAATCATGTACCGGATGACGAGTTGATTTATTTTCTGGATAACATATTGTCAGGACTTTCAAGCGGGAGTGATGAATTAAATCTGATAAAACTGGATAGCGAAGAATTCCAAACCATGTTAATAGAAATGCAAAATGACTGGGAAGATATTAAAGCGCAGATATACAATTATCGGAAAGATCCTTCCAATCAGATGCTTTATGAATTGAGTGAAGATTATTTTAGATTAGCCAATGATACAGTGTTTACGGCTGAAGAATATACGGAACATACGGTACAGAATGCAAGAAAGTCACTGGTGATCACCAATATTATATTTGGATTAATGGCTTTTGGCTGTTCTGTTTTTACCATTTGCCAGGAAAAGCGCCGGAAAAAATTAATTGAGGCTGAAAAGGAAAATATAAAAAAGAGCGAGCAGTTGTCAAGAAGAGCCCAGGAGTTAATGGCGCCTATGAATGAGATATCAGAATTAATGTATGTCTCAGACATAAATACGTATGAACTGCTGTTTGTCAATGAAGCGGGAAAGAGAATGTTTCAGATTGACGACAGCCAGCCGAATATAAAATGCTATAAAGTTTTACAGGGATTTGAAGAACCCTGTCCTTTTTGTACCAATAAGCTGCTTAAAGCGGATGAAACATATTCCTGGGAGTATACAAACCCTATAATAAAAAAACATTATCTTTTGAAAGACCGCCTGATTGAATGGGATGGACGCACAGTCCGGATGGAAATTGCTTTTGATATTACAGAAGCTAATAATGAAAAAAATGAATTAAAAAGAAGACTGAAAAGAGATGATATACGCCTTGCATGTGTAAGGGAACTTTATAATAATCGCAACATACAAAGCGCAATCACAAAGGTTCTGCAATATATAGGAACACTGTTTTCGGCAGAACGTTCCTATGTTTTCCGGTTTCATGACCAGTATTATTCTAACATCGCAGAATGGTGTAAAGAAGGTGTTTTGCCACAAATAGACAATTTACAGAATATCCCAATCGGTGATTATCAAGTATGGCTGGATGAGTTGGACAAGCACAAAAAGCTGGTTATTAATGATATTGAAGAAATAAAGGATACATTCCCGAAGGGCTATGAACTGCTTGTCCAACAGGGAATACGAAATATTATATGGGTACCCATGATGAAGAATGGAAAAGTAAATGGGTCAATAGGCCTGGATAATCAGGATTTGGGCCTGGCTGAAGTAGCGGTTCCATTTTTGCAGACTATCCAGTATTTTCTTTCTCTGACCATGCAGCGAAATGAAAATGAAACAATGTTATTTGAGATGAGCCAAATAGACCGGTTAACTTCTTTTTACAATAGAAACCGTTTTATACAGGATGTATCTGAATTAAAAGAGTGCAAAGAATCTGTAGGAGTGGTCTATTTAGATATTAATGGGCTTAAAGAGATTAATGATTCCTTTGGCCATGACACGGGGGATAAGATGATTAAGGAATGCGCTGATATTGTGAAAAACAGCGTTGATTCAAAGTACCTTTACCGTATTGGCGGCGATGAGTTTGTAATAATTTATGTGGATATTACCGAGGAATCCTTTTGCGATAATGTTCAGCTGTTAAAAAATGCTTTTGAGAAGAGCAAATGTCAGGCAGCCATAGGATGCAGATGGAATGAAGAATGCACTCATATTCAGGATATTATCAAAGAAGCGGATGAATTAATGTATGATGATAAAAAGCGGTTCTATCAGGGACACCATGCAACGGGCCGCTACAGGCATAATAATGACATACTGCGCTCCTTGGCTGAGCCTGATGTGCTAAACGAAAAAATAGAGAATCATAATTTCAAAGTGTATTTGCAGCCTAAAATAAATGTGGAAGATTGCAGGATGGTGGGTGCAGAAGCATTGATACGTTACCGGGATGAAAATGGAGCTATCATAGCACCAGATAAATTCATTCCAGTTTTAGAAGACACATACCTGATCAGTAAGATTGACTACTATGTATTTGAGGAGGTATGCAAAACCCTGAGTATCTGGGCCAGGCAGGGGAAGTCTGCCGTTACAATCTCCAGTAATTTTTCAAAGCTCACTTTTAGGGACGATCGTTTTATAAAAAGATTGGAAGAGATCAGCGACAAATATCATGTTCAAAGAAATTATTTGGAAATAGAGATTACTGAGAGCGCCAATTTTACAAATTTGGACACATTGGTAACAAGAATCAATCAAATAAGAGATTCTGGATTCAGAGTTGCAATGGATGACTTTGGGGTGGAAAGTTCAAATTTAGCGCTGCTGTCATTAGTGAAATTCGATATATTAAAAATAGATAAAGGGTTTGTAAAAGATATTATTTCAAATAAAAGAGCACAGATAATAATTGGGATGATGACAAGAATGTGCAGTGAAATGGGAATTCAGTTAGTTGCTGAAGGGATAGAGGACGGGCAGCAATTAGAGGTTCTAAGAGAATATGGTGTCAAAACTGTGCAGGGCTATTTGTTTAGCAGGCCTATATCAATTTCAGAGTATGAAGAAAAGTATATGCAGGGGCCCTGATGCACCAGGAGGATATTCCAGCGGATGAATTCAGGCTGCAGCAATGCGTTAATAAAGCAGGGATTGAAACTTTATTTCTTCCTGCAGCCTGAGGGCCTGCAATGTTTTTGTGGACGGAACATAAATGCAGTAAACGGGGCTATATTAAATATCTTTTTAACATGCGGGTCAATTCCATAACGTCAATAGGCTTTGCAATATGAGCGTTCATACCGCATTCCAGGCAATGCTGTATATCATCCGAAAAAGCATCCGCACTCATAGCAATAATTGGAACAGATAAGGCATCCGGATGATCCAGTCCCCTGATTGCTTTCGTGGCCTCATATCCTGTCATATGCGGCATCCTTATATCCATGAGAATAGCATCGTAATATCCCTCGGGTGACTTTTGGAATTTATCCAGACAAATCTGGCCATCCTCGGCCCAATCCAATACCACTCCCAAATCAGATAACAGCTCATTTGCAATCTCCCAGTTAAGTTCATTATCCTCGGCGAGAAGGATGCGGCGCCCGGACAGCTCCATACCCTGGTTCAATGTCCGGCTATTTGGTGTATCAACTCCCATATATTGGCGCAGTGCATAGAACAATGTGGATTTAAACAGAGGCTTGGAAATGAAGCCGCTGATACCCGCCTCCCGTGCTTCCGCTTCAAATTCGCTCCAGTCGTATGCAGAAATAAGCAGTATAGGTACTTCATCTCCTAAATTGCGCCGTAGTTCTCTGGCAACCTGAATCCCATTCATGCCAGGTAGTTTCCAATCTAACAGGATTATTTGATAATCGTCCCTTCTGCTGTGGTGTTGGATTACCAAATCTATGGCCTTTTCCCCGCTTAATGTCCATTCAGCTTTTATACCAATGGATTTCAGCGCATTTATAGCTGTTCTGCACAATAGCTCGTCATCGTCAACCACCAGCATATTCCAGGAAGGGAGCACCATATCCACCTCCATTGCGGCAGCTTTTTCAAAATCAAATGTAATACGGAATTCAGTACCTTTGCCAATTTCACTTTGAACCTCAATGCCTCCTTCCATCGCGTCTACAATGTACTTTGTAATCGCCATTCCCAAACCTGCACCCTCTGTTTTATGTACCCTGGCACTATCTGCCCGGCTATAGGATTCATATATTTTTTTCAGAAAATCCTGTGACATGCCGATTCCATTATCCTTGACATTGATATGAATTCGGACATAGTTTTCTCCTTTTGGAGATTTTTCTTCAGAAAGGGATAATCGTATGGCTCCTCCCTCCGGTGTATACTTGGTTGCATTCGACAAGAGGTTCAATAATACCTGATTCAGGCGTACACCGTCGCACCATACATTTTCTGTTAATATATTATCAACATGAATATCAAAGGTTTGTTTTTTTGCCTTCACTTGTGGCTGCATAATGTTAACAATGCCTTCAGTAACTTCTTGCAAAGAAATCTGCTCGGTTGTTAACGTCAATTTACCACTTTCAATTTTAGACATATCTAAAACATCATTAATCAGCCCTAATAGATGTTTGCTGGACAATGTGATTTTTCTCAGACAACTCTGTACCTGTTCCCGGTCATCCATGTGGGCTGTTGCAATGGCGGTCATGCCTACTATTGCATTCATGGGGGTACGGATATCATGGCTCATATTGGCTAAAAATTCACTTTTGGCCTTGCTGGACTCAAGTGCTGTCTGACGGGCCTTTTCCAGTTCATGCAGCTGAGAACGGGTCATGGAGTAATACCGAAGAAAAATCAATGTCAAAATAAATAGAACAGAAGCGCAGGACAGCAACGTCATGACCATACGCTGACTGCTCAGACTGTTTATGGTATCGTCCAATATACCATAAGGCATTACCGCTACCAAATACCATTCAGAATAAGGCAATGGTATGCCATAAATTTGCCGTTCTTCCCCATTCACTTCAAATGTGGCAGCATACTTTTTATGATCTTTCAGAGCAATACCAAATTCATCAATAGAATTTTCTTCAGATGAATCGTTTTCTTCAAGAGCAAGATGCTTTTGCAGCTCTTCAAAAAAAGGCCACAGTTCGGTGTTGGGATTTTGTATTACAAAACTGCCGTCCGGCCTGATAATATGGTAATACATCAGCTGCCCTTTATCCTCCAGGGAAAGAAAATCAGTGATGTATTCCAGCGGCACCGCTGCTATCAGGCCAGTGCTCTTATCGCCATTCTGCATAGGATAAGCAGCATCAACACCAAATAATACCACTTCATTTTCATCTGAATCAACACCTACGGCAACTCGCTGTTCACTCTGTAATAATGCTTCTACAAAAGGTTCTGGGTTGAGCGGCTGTATTGGGTGTCCGTAAAGAGTTTCGAAATTTCCCTCAGCAGAACAAAGCGCTAAATAGTCAAAATCCCTGACCTGTGCCCTGTAAATGAGTTCCTCATATAGTGCCTCTTTGTCGTTGTTATCTGTTGAAACCACAGAAACAATGCCGCTGACCTGATCAAAACGCAATTTAATTACTGTTTCAAAGTGTCGGGACATTTGTTCATTCATTCCGGACATATAGATCTCTCCAACTTTGTAAACGGCCTTTCTGCTCTTTTGACTCATATAAATTCCCAGAATGCTGAAAATAACAATACTAAAGATAAGGAGCCCAATGAAGCTGTATATCAGAAATTGTATCGTAGTATCATTTTTTTGTCTGCCTGCCATTGACGTTATTCCTCCCTAATGTGTAATCTCTTTCATGCCAATTTTACGGTTTTATTATAAAGGTTATCTTTATCAACGTGCAATACCCATATTGGTAAGGAGTGCAAATAGGTTACAGCTTTTCATGCTGACAAGTGTGGAACTTCATGATATAATCCAGACAGAGGAGATACGATATGAAACCACAGGAAACAAAATTTACATTTGTATATAACGAAATTAAACAGCGCATTTTGGAGGGCCAGATACTTCCTGGAAATTCTTTATTATCTTCAAGGATGTATTGCGAGCAGTTTCATGTAAGCAGATACACGATTAACCATGTTTTTGAAGCATTGCGGGAAGAAGGGCTGATTGAGATTCAGCCCCGCCTTGCTCCAATCGTTGTTTCAGGAAAAGATACGCCTGATTCATTGAATACTGTTTTTGAAATTTTGAAGCAAAAGCAGACTATATTGCAGGTATATCAGACCTTTACGCTAATACTGCCATCCCTTTTTGTTTTTGCCCTGCAGGGCTGCGATGTGGAGATTATGCCGCACTATAAACAGGCTATGAAGGTACTGCGTTTGGGGCGCCTTACCGGCGGATGGCGTATTCCTTCTAATTTGGGATATGATATATTAAGGATAGGAGGAAATCCCTTATTCGGCGAACTTTATTCTGCATTTGGCCTTTACAATAAGTTCTCATTTTTCATAGAGGAATGCCCCTGTTTCAGGAAACACTTTTTACAGAAGCCTGCACCTGCGAACAGCGTTATTATAGACATATTAAAGGGCAAAGATCCGTCTGCAAAGCACCGCCAGTTATTAAATATGTATCAGGCTCTTACAGACTCCATTGAAAGCACACTAAAAAATTTAAGGGACACGACGCCTGAATGTCCTGTGCAAACGGGGGTGCCCTTTGCGTGGAATCCCATGCGCGGCCAGGATTATTATTACTCGAAGATTGTTGACGACCTGAATCTGAAAATCGGCCTTGGAGAATATTCGATTGGCATGTATCTTCCATATGAAAAGCAGCTGGCCGGACAGTATAATGTCTCTTTATCCACTGTCAGAAAGGCATTGTCAGAACTGGAACAGAGAGGGTTCGTAAAAACATTAAATGGCAAAGGCACTATTGTTATAGAACCGGATGATACTAAAATTCACCGGCTGGCTCTTAATTCCGGATATGTAGAAAAGGCATTGCGCTACCTTCATGCCCTGCAGCTCATGGCCCTGCTGATTCGCCCGGCGGCTTTGGAGGCAGCTTTGCGGTTCACCAGAGATGAGCTGGACGAGTTGGCGGACAGATTTACATCTCCCGGTTCCGCTTATCTGGCAGATATGTTGGAAGCCATACTAAAACATACCACACTGGAACCTTTATATGTTATATTATCTGAAACCAATCATCTTCTTGAATGGGGGCATCATTTTGCTTATTATCCGTCCAAGAGGCGTACACTTTCGCATCTCAATAAACAAGTTATCGCTGCGTTCCGGCAATTAAACCAGGGTAACGCGGATTCCTTTGCAGATGGTATAGCGGATTGCTACTGTTATATCTTGGTTTGTATGAAGAAGCATATGACAGAAAAATATAAGTTTTCTAACGCGTCTAATATTCGGATTCCTGAAAAATACTAACATTTTATATTCACATATGAAAAGCAGCTGATTCATTATGAACCAGCCTCTTTTTTTATTAAAAAGGCGGGAAGGTATATTTGAGCGGAAATCAAATAGTAAATTCCCTTCCGGCACATTGGCGGTAAATTGGTCTTTAAGCAAAAGAAAGTTGATGATATAGTAAAACCATAAAGTTGATTCGCGGTAAGGCTTAGTAAGAAACACACAATGGACAGCGGATAATTCATGAATTATAAAACAAAAAAACAAGGCGCCATCATATGAATCTGATCACTTCTTATGAATGGTAATTAGGAGGTTTATCAATGGCTCAAATACTACCGTCAATTTTTGGAGCAGATATTCTGCGGTTAAAGGATGAGATTGAATTTCTGGAACGTGAAAACACGGCTATCCTGCATGTGGATATGATGGACGGCAACTTCGTCTCTAACATTGCCTTCGGGCCAAACCAGATAGGGGCTATGAAAAAGGCATCTAAAATGATGTTTGATGTGCACATGATGATTGACCATCCAAAGGACCATCTGGATGATGTGATTGCCACGGGAGCCGAGATGATATCGGTCCACTATGAGTCCACGCCTCACATCCATAACATGATCCAGCGCATCAAAAAAGCAGGAAGAAAGGCCGGAGTCGTACTCAACCCGGGCACACCGGAGTCAGTGCTTGAATACTTGCTGGATGATATTGACTATGTTCTTATCATGACCATCAATCCGGGGACACCTGGCCAGACATTCATAGAAAAGAGCCTTGAAAAGATTGCCAATCTGAAAAAAATGATTGGCAGCCGTCCCATCCAGATTGAGGTGGACGGAGGCGTCAATGATGTTATAGCAAAGCAGGTGGCCGGTGCAGGAGCCGAGCTGATTGTAGTCGGCGGATATCTCTTTGGAGGCAATCCCGACGAGCGCTACAGCATACTGCGGGAAGCAGTGAAATAGAAGCTGCGGCAGGGCTATGGAACGATAAGCATGACACCACAAGAATAGAGAGGATGGTATAAAGATGAAAAAATTTGAGGGAAAAGTGGTATTGGTGACAGGAGCAGGACATGGAATCGGAAAGCAGATCGCAGTACAGTTTGCAGAGCAGGGAGCTAATACCGTAATTGTTGATTATAATGTGGAATTCGGTACAGAGACAGCAGAAGAAATCACACGTGATTATGTGAAGTCTCTGTTTGTCCAGGCGGATGTGTCAAAGCCGGAAGATATGGACCATGTGCGGGAGAAAGTATTTGAGGAGTTCGGACGGATTGACACCCTTGTCCTCAACGCCGGGGTGGCCTTCAAAAAGAAGGTAAATGAATTTACATTTGAGGAGTGGAACAGGACCATCAGCATAAACTTAAACGGTCTGTTCAATACCGTAAAGGCGTTTTACAATGATTTCCTCACAAACCACGGTTCCATCGTATACATCAGTTCCGGTTCAGCCTTAAGCGGTACAGGCGGAGCCGTGGCCTATCCGGCCTCCAAGGCAGGCGGCGAAGGGCTGATGCGCGGACTGGCAAAGGAGCTTGGACCAAAAGGCGTAAATGTCAATATCATCGCGCCGCGCCTGATTGACACAGGGGATATGATGCGTGTAAATTATCCCACCCAGGCAGAGCTGGACGCTGTTCTGGAAAAGATTCCTGTGCGCCGCTACGGTACGGTCCGGGATGTTGCAAACCTGGCGGTGTTCCTGGCTGACAAGGACAATTCATACATCCAGGGGCAGACGATCCTTCTTGACGGCGGCCGTACCATAGCCTGATTTTAATAAAGAAGGTTTACAGATAAAAAGAGGGGGTATAAAATGGAGGCAATATTAGGATTTTTTCAGGAATTTATCAATTTAGGCGCAGCCATACTTCTGCCGGTTGTCATAGCCATATTAGGAAAATTCTTTGGGATGAAGCTGGGCCATGCCATCAAGTCCGGATTACTGGTGGGAATCGGTTTCCAGGGACTGGTTCTGGCGGTCAACCTGCTGATTACAACAATACAGCCGGTCATGGACTACTATAAGGCGCTGGGGTCGGGATATGACGCTCTGGAGGTTGGGTTTGCAGCGCTGGGGGCTGCATCCTGGACCGTTCCCTTTGCCGTGTTTGTCATCCCGGCCATCATAATTGTGAATCTGATTCTGGTGCGCCTGAAGATTACAAAGGTACTGAATGTGGATATCTGGAATTTCATGCATTTTCTTGTACCCGGCGCATTGGCATATGCCCTGTCAGGAAACGCAGTTATCGGTTTCCTGGTAGCCGTGGGGTGCGGCATCGTTGCATTGTTCTTTTCCCAGTGGCTGGCCCCGAAGTGGGGGGAATTCTTCGGACTGGAAGGAACCACCTGTACCACGCTGGCGTTCTGCGCCTGGGTATATCCTGTTACATATGGACTCAATAAAATCATTGACCTGATTCCCGGCCTGAGGGACGTGGATGTCAATGTGGATAAGCTGGGAAAGAAACTGGGAATCTTTGGAGACCCAGCGGTCATCGGACTGCTGGTGGGCGTATTCCTGGCCTTGCTGACCAGACAGGACCTGGGGGCGTTACTGACCATCGGCATGGGTGTCGCGGCATCCATGGTGCTGATTCCCAGAATGGTAAGCGTTATGATGGAAGGTCTGACTCCCATGGGCAATGCTGCCAATGATTACATGCACAGGAAGATTGGCGATGACGCGGATATTTACATCGGTATGGACATCGCCCTTGGATTGGGAGACCCGGCCTGTATCACATGCTCGGCCATTATGATACCGGTCACCATCCTCCTGGCATTCCTGATTCCCGATATGAGGTTTTTCCCTCTGGGAATCCTGGCAGAGGTTTGCTATCTGGCTCCTATGTGTGTGCTGACCAGTAAGGGAAATATATTCAGGACTCTGATCTGCATGACAGTCATGATGTTCATTACCTTGTTCTTTGCGAACATGTTTATACCCGAAGCAACGCAGATGCTGTCTGTCACCGGCGTTAAATTTGAAGGACTGGTAACCGCATCCCACTTTGGCTGGAACCCGGGCAACCTGTTGGTATCCCTGCTGCACAGACTGTTTGGAATGCTTGGTTAAGAATAGGAGATTAGTATGAAAAATAGATATTTAGTGATTCACGGTTTTGCCAGGGACAGATATGAGGCAATCACCATGTGCGGTGAGGCTCTGTATAAGGAAGGACTTGTCAGCGAACAGTTTGGGACTCTGTGCGTGGAACGGGAGAAGAATTACCCTACAGGACTGCCCACGGAGATTCCTACAGCCATCCCGCATGCCAAAGATGAGAGCATCACACAAAACAGTGTTTGTTTCCTCAAACTGGACCGGCCTGTTTCTTTTAAGCGGATGGATGACGATACCCAGGATGTCAGTACAGATATGATTTTCAACCTGGCAATCAAGGATCCCAATGAACATCTTCAGGCGCTGCAGAACATGATGGGTTTTTTAAATGATTCGGAAGCTCTGTTAAAATGCAAGAGCCTTTCAGACGAGGAACTGATTGAATACTTACAGGAAAAGATAGGATAGTCAGGGAAATCCCTTTCACGTAAGAGATGAAAAAGGAGATTGGTTATGGAATTAATGGATATTGTCGCTGAATTAAAGAATGCTTCCGTGCAGATGCCGGAAGAAAAAATCGACCAGTTCATAGAGGCGGTTGACACTCATGAGCGAATCTTTGTATACGGGACCGGAAGGTCCGGCCTGATGTTAAAAGCGCTGGCCATGAGACTGATGCAGATGGGATATCAGTCCTATGTGGTGGGGGAGACCACAACTCCTTCCGTGGGAAAAGGGGACCTGTTGATTGTGGCTTCGGCTTCCGGAGAGACACAGAGCGTGTGCAGCGCGGCAGACGACGGGGCTAAGCAGGGAACCGACGTGCTGGTGATCACCGGCAGCAAGGAATCCACACTGAGCAGGAACCATGAGCCGCTTATCCGGATTGAGGCCGCCACCAAGTTTTCTGAGTCAAAGGCAAGCATCCAGCCTCTGGGCAGTTTGTTTGAGCAGATGCTGCTGCTGATTTTTGACGCGGTCATCCTTAAGATGAGTTCAAAAAATGCGGATACGAACAAGAAGATGGCAAAGCGCCATGCAAGCATCGAATAGTAAACCTTAAAGAATCCATGTATGGGGCGGGATATGAGTCATATAACATTAAACAATAACACTGTAGAAAAGGAGAAGGTATCATGACAAAAGAAATCAAAATTTTAGTAGCATGCGGCAGCGGAGTTGCGACTTCAACCATCGCACAGGAGGCAGTAAAGGAAATAGCGCAGAGGGCAGGGGTCAATGCAAGGGTATTTAAGGCCACCATTGCGGAAGTGCCGGAGAGGCAGCACCATGTGGATATTGTGCTGACCACAGCCAATTACCGCCAGCCTCTGGAGAAGCCGTACATGAGCGTGTTCGGACTCATTTCCGGGGTCAATAAGGCCAATACGGAAAAGAAGCTGGAGGAGCTGATGAAGAAGGTTGCGGCGGAGTAAAGCGCAGCCGTTCAGACATAAGGTTGATGAAGTGCAAAAGGGAGAGTATATAAAATATAAAATGGTCCGGTTTCCAGGTGCTTGAAGGGAATAGCCGGATTTAAGGGAAAAGACTTTGCGGCGCCTCCGGATCAGGGGACGCTGCAGATGTCGTGTAGAGACGCAGCAGTCCATCTGGCCGGTTGGACTAATTTGAAAGTGGTGGGTGTAAATGAAAAAGAGAAGTACCGAGATATTACAGCGGCTTCTGAAGAATCCAAACGAGGAGCTGAGCCTGAAAAAACTGACAGATGACTATAACATAACTGAAAAGACCTTAAAAGGCGATGTGCAGGAGCTTGTGGAATTTGCCAGGGAATCCGGTTTCGGACACTCTGTATACTGGGACAACCACATACTGCGTCTGGATGACCGAAAGCATATCAGTGAGTTCATGGACGCAGTGTATTCCATGGATCCATACCAGTATAAAATGTCGCTGGAGGAGCGGAAGGTTTATATTATCATTGAATTACTCTGCCATGATGGTTATTATTCCATGCAGCAGCTGGCAGACGAACTGTATGTCACCAGGAATACCATCATAAATGACTGCAGGCTGGTGGATGAATATGTAAAAAAATATGGGATTATCTTTGTGGCCAAAAGTAAGAAGGGAATCCTGCTCCAGACAGAGGAGGATAAGACCCGCGGGCTGCTGATTGACATATTTAAGGGTCTGATTCCATCCATAAAATGCGAGAAGGATTTTTTTGTACGTTTTATTATAAGGCGGGCGGGGTTTATCTGCCCTCTTACAGATGTCATCTATTATATGAACTGTTTCACCAAGGACAACAATATCATATTTGCAAAGGATGTATTTTTTGAAATTGCCATCTGCATCTTTGTCCTGCTCAACCGGTTAGAGCAGACCGGATTTGCAGAGAATTCCACAGAACCCGGCCTGCCCCAGCTGCAGCTGGACACCATTGGCAATATGATACATTATGTGGCGGAGGAGCTGGGATACTCAGCCATAGGGCATAACGGGATTCTGGTTATGGAGAGGCAGATTCTTCTGAGAAATCTGCATCCCCAGGTACAGAGCATCAATGATTTTGAGCTCTATGGTGTGATCTGCCATTTCCTGCTGGAAATCAGCCGGGAAATAGATGTGGATATCCAGTCAGACAATCTGCTGGTGGAATCGCTGATTTCCCATGTAAAGGGCATGAATAACTGGAATGACGCGGATTATGACTGGGACATAGGGTATGAGACCTCCGGGGAGTTCCCGCGTATCAGGGAGCTTGCGGAGGATAAGTTCTGCATATTGGAGAAGTACCTCCAATACAGCCTTACACCCAAGATGAAAGACAGCATTATTATCCATATATGCGCGGCCCTGCTGAGAGGGAGGAAGAACAGCAGCCCCCTGGGAGTTATTATATCCTGCCCAGGAAGCATGGCTACCAGCAAGTATCTGGAAGCCCAGATTAAGAATTACTTCAATTTTTATGTGGTGGACACCATGACCACCAGACAGGTGGAGGCGTCAAAGGGCTGTTTCGACCAGGTGGACTTTGTCATATCCACGGTACCGATTCAGGACTGCGTGCTGCCTGTGGCTGTGGTCAGCCCTTTGATCACGGTGGAGGATATCAACAAGATACAAAACCTTGCATTTAAACAGAAAAAGACTGTTCTGCCGGATGCCAGGGAGCGTTTTCCGGTGCTCTCAAAAATCTATGCGATCTATGATTCAGGGGACCGGCGGAAAATCGAATATCTGGACCGTGAACTCAAGCAGATTCTGGAGGATGCCTTCTATGTAGAGTCCAAGATTGGAAAAGAGTTTGCGCTGCTCAACATGCTTAAAATAAAGTATATCAAGGCAAGGGACGGGAAAATGGCCTGGCGGGAGGCTATGAAGGCTGCCTCCGAGGACCTGATCAGAGACGGATACTTTGATGAACGTTATGTGCGGGAAGCCATTGGAAATGTGGAGGAGTACGGCAGTTACATCATTGTAAATAAAGGAATCGCGCTGGCCCACGCCAGGAAGGAGAGCGGGGTATACGAGGACGGGCTCAGCCTCCTGGTATCAAAGGACGGTATCCTGTTTGATGAGGGCGAGACGGTTCACCTCTTGTTCTTCTTTTCGCAGAAAGGTGAAACGGACTATCTGGACCTGTTCAAGGAAATTATAAAATTAGGTAAAGACCAAAATGATGTTGACAGAATCAGAAATTTAACGGACAGCATGGAGATTTACCGCACCATGTGGGAGATATTATCCAGAAATTGATGCGGCGAAGTCTCTGTTTTTCATTACTTGTCCATTGGAAGCCGGACTGTGAACACGGATCCCTCATCTGGCCGGCTCTCCACAGCAACTGTTCCATTGCACAGTGTGACAATTTTTTTGACCAGGGCCAGCCCAAGGCCATTGCCCTCAATGTTGCGGTTCTGCTCACCCTGATAGAATTTGTCAAATATGTGGGACTGTACCTCCGGTGTCATGCCGACGCCAGTGTCTTTGATACACACCTGAATGACTTCCGGTGTCTGACAGCAGCGGACGCTGATGGAACCTCCGGGTGGAGTGAATTTGACTGCATTTGAAAAAAGGTTTGTCCATACCTGGAACATCAGGTTCTCATTGCCATAGTAAAGCGTTTCAGGCAGATCCATATCAATGTCCAGGTTTTTAGGTTCCCACATAGGCGCCAGGCTGAGAAGAGCCTGGCGTATTTGTTCGTCCAGGAAAAAGGATTCCTTTTGGGAGACGATACCTTGATTCTCCAGTTTGGATATTTTCAGGATATTACCGGTCAGTACAGAGAGCTGCCGGGCGCTTTCAAGGATATGCCCGGAGTAGACATGGAGCTCGTCCGGGAGGGAGACTCCGTTTAACAAGGTGGCATAGCCCTCAATAGAGGTAAGGGGCGTCTTGAATTCATGCGACACATTTTGTATGAAGTCGGACTGGAGCATTTCCATGGAATTAAGTTCCTTTACCATCTTGTTGAAGTTGGCGTTCATATTATACGCATAGGCATCCTCATGGTTTTCAGGAAGCCGGACGGTGAAATCCCCTTCAGCAACCCTTTGAAGAGCTTCGATCAGGTTTTGGATGGGAACCAGAAGACGCTTTGACACGATGAGAATCAGGGAAACAGATACCAGTATAGCTGCTATCAGCAGGGATATAAGCGGAAACAGGCGGGCGGTGACGCTGTGTATATCCGATGAAAAAAATCGGAAGGAAAGCGTACCTGTTATAAAAACCATAACAAACATGATTATGATGACATGGATTGAAAGACTAAGCCACAGTCTGATACCGTTCTTCATTGCACCACCGCCTTATACCCAAGTCCCCGAACCGTCATTATTTTAAAATCATGGTTATGTTCAAAATGCCTGCGCAGCCTGTTGATGTGTACATCAATGGTTTGTACGTCAGAGGCAGTGCCGGGTCCCCATATCTCATCCATAAGCTGGATGCGTGTGAAAATCTTGTTGGGATAGGAAACCAGTTTATACAAAAGCAGGAATTCCTTCTGAGGAAGCATGATGGAATCCTCCCCGCAGGAGACTGTCAGGGAGTCATAATCCAGACAGGTAGCACCTACCATCAGCCTGCGTTCCTGGTTGATATTGGCTCTGCGCATCAGTGCTTTTACCCTGAGAACCATTTCGTTCACATCAATGGGTTTGGTCATATAGTCGTCAATACCTAAAGTAAAACCTTTGCTTTTGGAGGGGTAGTCATCTTTGGCTGTTATCATGAGCACTGGAATCAGCGGATTTTCATTGCGCAGTATTTTCACCAGGTCATAACCATTGAGTACGGGCATCATAACATCGGTTATGACCAGGTCGATATGTTCCTGATCAAAGATGTCCCATGCCTCCTGTCCGTTGGAAGCCAGAACTGTCTCATATCCGGCTTTGTTTAATACGATTTTATAAAGCTGGCTTAATTTTTCATCGTCTTCTACAATCAATATCTTCAGCATCAGCATATGTTTTTCATCCTTTCCCCAATCATTCAATATCAGATTAAAATTATATGGACATTATACACAATGAATATGAACCGAACATGAATCGGACAGATAAACAAAATGTGAACATTTTGTGACTTCATGTTGACTTCATCTTGGGTTTAATGATGGTTCATTTAAGTTTAGTAACATAAGGTCTGTATATAAAACGTGCCGTTTTACTGGGGCCGTGAAAGAATGAGGAGGAAAACAATATGCCCACAGAACGTTTTGATAAACTTCCGGAACTGAAAAAAAACAGGATAAGCGATGCCATCAGTGAGGCGTTTATGCACAGAGGAACAGGAGATATCCATATTACCCAGATAGCCAGAAGCGCCCGGGTTTCCAGGGGGAGTCTGTATGCATATTTTCTCAGCAAAGAAGATATGCTGTTTTTTTCGCTGTGCCAGACGCAGCGGTTTATCTGGGAAAATAACAAGAAGATTCTTCTGGAATACGGGGGAGATTACTGGAAAATGCTGGAGACCAGTCTGAGATATCATTTCAGCATATGCAGGACCAACCGCCTGTACCGCCTGCTTTATCTGCCGATAGAGGGAAATGAGAGTTTCAGCCTTTTGTCCCGTTCGCTTCTCCATGGGAAAGAGTACATGGAATATAAAGCCTGGATTTATAGACATTTAATGCCTGCATACAGGGAGCGGTTTTCCGAAGATGAATTCGGAGTGTATCAGGATACCTGCAATGACATTTTGACGGTTTCCATCCAGGAATACATATCAGGCGCCGGCAAAAAGGAAGATATTATGGCCTGCTTCCATAACAAAATAATTTATATCAGGCCGGAAGTAAAACAACAGACAGTGTAGCCCAGAGAGAGGAGAAGTATGATGAAAAAAGGTGTTATTGTGGGCGTGGCTGCAGCGGTGGTTATCTGCGCGGCAGTTATTCCCAGATTCATGAATAATAAACAGTTTGCGGAAGCAGTGGCGCTTCCGGTGATGGAAACAGCATATCCCCAGACAGGCGATATCCGGCTTACCACAAGTTTAATAGGAAAGGTGGAGCCTTCGGATGTGGTTTACATTTATCCTAAGGCAGCCGGGGATGTGACGTCGGTAAATGTAAAGGCCGGGGATGTTGTGACAGAGGGACAGGTCATATGTACCATAGACACAAAACAGGTGGAGACAGCCAAAAGCTCCATGGAAGCAGCGGCCCTGACCCTTAAGGAGGCCCAGGCCGAACTGGGAAGGCAGCAGATTCTCTATAACAGCGGCGGCATTTCAGAACAGGCCTATGAGCAGTACAGGAACAAGGTGGACAGCGCCCGGATCCAGTATGAGCAGGCGGAGTTTACATACAAAACCCAGCTGGAATACAGTCAGATTACAGCTCCCATAAGCGGTTTGGTGGAAATCTGCGACATGGAGGTTTTTGATACCGTATCCCAGAATAATTTGATCTGTGTTATTTCCGGTCAGGGGGCACGGGTAGTATCTTTTTCGGCAACGGAAAGAATACGGGGTTACCTTCATGAAGGCGATGAAATAGAGGTTGAAAAAGAGGGAATAAAAGGCAGCGGCGCCATTTATGAGGTCAGCACAATGGCGGACAGCACCACGGGCCTTTACAAGGTTAAGGCGAGGCTGGAGGATGGCGATACATTCCCTACTGGTTCAGAAGTAAAGCTTTACGTGGTTTCCGAAAAAACCGAGGATGCAATGACCATACCTGTGGATTCGGTTTATTATGATAACGGCAATCCCTATGTATATACCTGTGAGAACGGAACAGTCCACAAGGTATTTATCGAGACTGGTATCTACGATTCAGAGACAATTGAAGTATTGTCGGGACTTACCATGGAGGACCAGGTTATTACAACATGGAGCTCGGAGCTGTACGAAGGAGCACAGGTAAGGGTGCTGGGAGAAGAGCAGGAGCCGCAGCAGGTTCCGGGGCAGATACAGACAGAGGTACAAACCCAGACAACAGAACAGACAACAGAACAGACAACGGAACAGTAAGGGGGACATAAAGGTATGATTAATTTAACAAAATATGTCCTAAAGCGGCCGGTGACTACCATAATGTGCATACTCTGCCTTATATTTTTTGGTTATACGTCGGTAACCGGAGCCACAATGGAGCTGACGCCTGAAATGGATATGCCTATGCTTCTGGTCTTAACTAACTACTCCGGAGCCAACCCGGAGGACGTAAATGATCTGATAACCAAAGAGATAGAGGACCAGGTGGGGTCTCTCAGCGGCCTTAAGTCCATTACATCCGCCTCCAGCGAGGGTATGTCTATGGTAATGCTGGAGTATGAGTATGGTACGGATACGGATGAGGCGTATGATGACTTGAAGAAAAAAATCGATCTGGTGACCACTCAGCTGCCGAATGACGCGGATACGCCGGTAATTATGGAACTGAACATGGATTCAGCCGCGGATATTACTCTGGCCATTGACAATGCGTCTCAGAACAATCTGTACAGCTACGTGAACAACGAGCTGGTGCCGGAGTTTGAAAAGATAGCGGTTGCCGCTGATGTAAGCATTCGGGGCGGTTCGGATGAATACGTGAAAATCGAGGTGATACCGGAAAAGGTAAGCCAGTATAAGGTCTCTATCTCTTCTATCGCGTCGGATATCCAGGCTGCAGACCTTTCCTACCCGGCGGGGGATACGCAGGTGGGAAGCCAGGAGCTGTCAGTATCCACCCGTATGACCTATAACACAGTGGAAAATCTGAAGAAAATTCCTCTTACTGTGCCCAGCGGGGATACGGTATATCTGGAAGATGTGGCAAATGTATATACAACCACGGACTCCAGCAGCAGTATAGCCCGTTATGACGGAAACGACACGATTTCTGTTTCCATCAGCAAACAGCAGAGCGCTACTGCAATGGAACTGTCAAACCAGGTAAAAAAGACCATCAGCCGTCTGATGGCAGAGGACCCGGATTTGAATATCATTCTGGTGGACGACTCATCTGATTCCATTATGGAGTCCCTGATGTCTGTTGTTGAAACCTTAATCATGGCGGTTGTGATCTCAATGATTATCATATGGCTTTTTTTCGGAGATATTAAAGCCTCCCTGATAGTGGGCAGTTCCATACCAGTGTCTATTCTGGCAGCATTTATACTTATGGATCTGATGGGATTTTCACTCAATGTAATTACCATGAGCGCCCTGACCCTGGGGGTTGGAATGATGGTGGATAACTCGATTGTAGTGCTGGAGAGCTGTTTCAGAGCCACGGCTTCCTCTGAAAAAAAGGCGGGTCTGGTGGAATTTATGGACAACGCTCTGGAGGGAACCCGGGTCGTGGGCGCTTCCGTACTTGGCGGTACTGCCACCACCTGCGTGGTATTTATTCCTCTGGCATTTCTTGAGGGCATGACAGGGCAGCTGTTTAAACCTCTCGGATTTACCATTGTATTCTGTCTGACCGCTTCCCTGATATCCGCTGTCACGGTAGTTCCGCTGTGCTATATGATTTACAGGCCGAGGGAAAGACAGAAGGCGCCTTTGTCCAAACCGGTTTACAGGCTTCAGGACACATACCGCAGCGCGATGCGCGTGATACTGCCTAAAAAAAAGACTGTCATGTTCATTTCCATAGGATTGCTGATGTTTTCTCTGTTCCTGGCAACAAAACTGGATATGGAGCTGATGGGCTCAGATGATAACGGTGAGATTACGATATCTGTTGATACAAGACCGGGACTTATGACTGAAAAAGCGGATGAGATTCTCAGGGAAATCGAAGGGATTATTGTTCAGGATTCCAATCTGGAATCTTACATGACCAGCTACGGCGGAGGCGGAATACGTGCTGATGATTCAGCTACCATAAACGCGTATCTGAAGGACGACAGGGACATGGATACGGTGGATGTGGTTAAGATGTGGAAAAAGCAGCTGGCGGATGTGAGAAACTGCGATATATCCGTGGAAATGAGCTCATCCATGAGCATGATGTCCTCGGCCCTGGAAAGCTATGAAGTGATTCTGAAGGGCGCTGATTATGACGAAGTAAAGAGCATCTCCAATAAGATTGTGACCCAGCTTATGGAGCGGGATGACGTGACAAAGATACATTCGGATCTGGAAAATTCTTCTCCGGTAGTGGAGATAAGAGTGGATGCCCTGAAGGCTCAGGCAGCGGGATTAAGCGCGTCCAAAATAGGAAGCGCGGTTCACAATGCGATCAGCGGCGTGGAATCCACTGAAATTGAAATAGACGGAAACGATATAGATGTAAAAGTGGAATACTCGGATGAGGATTATAAGACCATTGACCAGGTAAAGGGCCTTGTTCTGACCACGGGAAGCGGAGGCTCAGTGGCGCTGACGGATGTGGCTGATGTGCAGTTCGTGGACAGCCCGGCCAGTATTTCCAGGGAAGATAAGGAATATAAGGTGACAATCAGCGGTGAGTATACAGAGCTGGCCACAAGGGAAACCAAGATGCGGATTAACCAGGAAGTGGTAACGCCAAATCTTACTCCGTCTGTGAGTATAGGCCTCAATTCCATTGACAGCTCTATGAACGAGGAGTTTTCAGCCCTTTATAAGGCCATCGGAACGGCCGTATTCCTGATATTCGTGGTTATGGCGGCCCAGTTTGAGTCGCCCAGGTATTCCTTCATGGTTATGACTACCATACCATTCAGTTTAATAGGAGCCTTTGGACTGCTGTTTTTAACAAACTGTAAGATTAGTATGGTATCCCTTATTGGATTTTTGATGTTAATTGGTACGGTGGTGAATAATGGTATTCTGTTTGTAGATACGGCTAACCAGTACAGGGAGACCATGGACATGGACACCGCGCTGATTGAAGCAGGAGCAACCCGAATCAGGCCCATTCTTATGACAACCCTGACAACAATCATTTCCATGATTCCCATGGCCATGGCTATCGGAAACTCAGGAAATATGACCCAGGGACTGGCAATTGTAAACATTGGCGGTTTGACCGCTTCCACGGTTATGTGTCTGCTGATGCTGCCCGGATACTATAAGCTCATGAGCGGAAACAGGAAAATCATAAAGGAAAAAAGAGGCGGCAGGAGAAAACCCTGGCCGGTAATTGCAGGCAGCTTTAAGAAGAACCTTAAGAGAAACAGAAAGGATAAGGGGAGGAGTGAAGAATGAAACCACAGATGACCTTTATGGCAAATGGCCGCTGCATCCTGGTTCTGGCGCTGACAGCTGTCATGGGGGGATTGCCCCCCATGGCAGCCCTGGGAGCCAGTCCGGAATTTGCCAGGACAGAGCAGGAGTGGGCCCGGCTGCAGGACAATGTAATAGAATACGATGAAATTCCGGATTTGATTCATGAATACAACGCAACGGTTCAAAATAACCAGTATGATTACCAGAAATTCCGCGAGGACTATGGGGATACCAATTCCGATGTGGCTGACGCGTACAATGATCTGGCTCAGGATTTTTACGATGACATGTCTGGAGAGACAGACGCCGGTTCCATGATGTCAGACCTTCAGCTGGATATTCAGGCGAGGAATATGCTGAAACAGGCAGACAATACACTGGAGGACAGCAAAATATATCTCCTGACCTATGAGATGGCCGAGGATAATCTGGCGGCCACGGCGCAGTCCAACATGATATCCTATCATAAAAAACAGCTGGAGCTGGAGCAAAAGCAGACGGACTTGGAGCTGGCAAGGGAAAAATATAGTTTAGAACAGGTAAAGCAGGCAGCCGGCACGGTTACGGCAGTGGATGTGCTTACTGCAAAGGAAAGTCTGCAAAGCAGCGAGAACAATATAAAAGAACTGGAATCAGGGATAGAGAATCTGAAGGAGGAATTGTACATTTCCCTGGGATGGAAGCATAATGATTCGCCGGATATAAAGGAGCTGCCGCAGATGGATGTAAGCCGCATTGACGGCATGGATCCGGACCGGGATCTGGAGACAGCCCTGGAAAACAACTATACATTGAAAATAAATAAGCGCAAGCTGGAAAATGCCAGATCAAAGACAACAAGGGAATCTCTGGAAACTAAAATCAGGAATAATGAAAAACAGATAGGGGCATCCCTTTCCAGCGCGTATAAAAACGTGCTTTCCGCCAGGCTTTCCTATGAACAGGCGGTGGCAGAGGCGCAGTTGGAGGAAACCAATACAAATATTGCAGCCGGAAAGCTTCAGGCCGGCATGATGACCAGCCTGGAATATAAGGAGCAGGAGTATAAAATGGAAAGCAGCCGTTTAAATGCCGAAATGGCGGCCGTCAGCCTGTTCCAGGCCATGGAAACCTATGACTGGTCTGTGAAGGGGCTGGCGTCGGCAGAGTAGGAGACAATGGGCGGACGTGCAGGACAGACGGCGGGGAGCAGGCAGAGCAGGAGGTGCGGAAATAGAATGGACAGGATAACAGGCAGAGCAGAAAAAAGGAGAAGAACAGGAAGGAAGCGTTTTCTCATCACTATGCTTTCCTTGTCCCTGGCAGCCGGATTATCAGAAGTAACGGCATTGACGGCAGCCGCGGCTGCCCAGAACGGACCTGGAGATACGGACCGCCAGGAGGAGTATCTGGGACAGGAGAGGAATGAAAAACTGAAGGATGATGTGCTGGAGTATTCGGAACTTCAGGACATGATACGGACCTATAATCCCACGGTCCTGGAGGTGGCGGATTCCTATAACAAAACCATCATGGACTATGAGAATGCCTGGGCTGAATTAAAACTTTATCAGGGACGGGCTGATTCTGACAAGGATGACGCTAAGGATGCAGGCAATGCGGAACAGTATACTTATTATACTGCCCAGGAACAAACCTACAAGGCGGCAGCCAGCTCCTATTATAAGATGCTGGACAATATGAAAAAAACTGCATCCTCCACCAGTACCCAGAGACAGACGGAACGGCAGATGACCGTGGCAGCCCAGTCTCTGATGGTGAGCTATGAGACGCTGAGGCAGCAAAAATATACCCTTGAGAAGATGGAGGAACTGTATAAGACACAGTACGAGCTTGGAACTGTAAAGGAGCAGGCGGGGACTGCTGCCGCCGCGGAGGTGCTCTCATTTAAGAATCAGGTGCTGGCAGCTCAGGCATCTCTGGCTGAGGTGGAAGCCAATATGGAAAGTATATATAACAGTCTGTGTCTGATGGTTGGACGTGAGGCGGACGGAAGCCTTCAGGTTGCGTCCATTCCGGCCGCGGACCCCTCCAGGATAGGAACCATGAACCTGGAGGAAGATACCGCAAAGGCAATAGGGAACAATTATACGCTGATCAGCGACCGTCATTCACTGAAGGTGGATTCCACATCCAGCTCCAATTATAAGCTTAGGACCATGGAAGACGGGGAACAGAAGCTGACATCGAAAATGAAACGTCTGTACGAAGATGCAGCCATAAAGCGGGATGCCCTGGAGCAGGCCAGGACAGGATATGAGAAGGCCCGGATAAATAAGCAGCAGGCAGATACCAAATATGCAATTGGTATGCTGAGCAAGGACGAGTATTTGATGGAAGAACTGGATTACGTGCAGAAGGAAGCAGATTATAAAGCAGCGGATTTGGCGTTGCAGCAGGCCATGGACACATACGATTGGGCGGTGCTGGGCATAGCTGATATAGAATAAGGGTCAGGCGAAAGGACGGATATGGATGAAAAAAATCAGGGTGGCAGGATGGATGACAGGTATGGGGGCAGCGGCAGCGGTACTTGCGCTGTCCGCCCAAACAGCCTGGGCCGGAAGCTGGATTGAGGAACCCATGGGCTGGTTCTATGAGAAGGATGACGGGGAGACGGTACGAGGCTGGAACCAGATTAACGGCATTTGGTATTATATGGACACGGAAACCGGCGTGTGGCAAAAAGAGCCTGCCATCAACCGGGCAAACGCCCCGTATCTCATGGAAAATATGATGGCAGAGGCAGGGCTTTACCAGGATGAAGAAAAAGAGATGGAATACAGGGTGCAGTACGAGACAAAAGACACCATAGAGGTTTTGGCAGGTTGGGAAGAAAAGCCGGGTGTATTCCACTCTGTTAATACGTTTGAAATAAATAAGAAAACAAAGACCGCAATATCGAGTGTAACCAAGGAGGAGTATGGAGTATATTAACCATATGGTGGGAATCTGTGTTACCGAAAAAGGAGAAAATGTCAGGCTGGACATCTATTGCAACCAGGGCAGATATATGGAAAGAAAGACATTGAGATACAGGAAGGAAGAATCTGCCCTGTGTGATGCTGCCCTGTACGGATTGCTGAAAAGAAGAACAGGTGATGCCCCACAGGACTGTGTAAAGGGAGGAATAGAGCCAAGTCCCTCTCTGAAGGAAAAGAGCGAATTGTGCCGCTGTCTGTCCAAAACCTATATGGTGGGAAAGCGCATAGGTCCCTTTTGGTGCTTCAAGGGAATGATTTCAGGCAGGCTGGGGCAGAGGAGGCCGTTATCAGCCCTTTTATATGATACAGAATACGGCCAGATTGTGATAGCAGCCTGCGGCCCTGAAGTCAAAACATGGTATTTGTTTGAGGGAGAGGCAGGGGCAGATATAGGAAAAAATGGAATGGATAATGGATATATATTATCTATTTGGGGCATGGGGAAGGTTCTCCAAAAATTTTTCTTTAAAACAATAGTAAGCTATTGAAAAATACGAGTGATTGTGCTATGATTTTTTGCAGTAATAAGGAGGTGAAGAGATGATTGCTCAGAATTCATGCGGCGCCTGTATTAAACAGATACATGATGCGCTGGAAAAAAATGCAAATAATGCGCTGCGCCATCAGGATTTGACCATGGCCCAGGTAGGAGTTTTGCTTGCTCTGAGCGGTGCGCCGGATTATCAGCTGACACTAAAGGAGCTGGAGCATGCACTTCATGTGGCCCAGTCTACGGCAGCAGGTATTGTGGCGCGTTTGGAACAAAAGGGCTTTTTAGAGGGCTTCGGGGACCCGTCTGACCGGCGCGTTAAGATGGTGAGGCTTACTCCGGCAGGGATAGAATGCTGCTGCGAAGCGGAAGATAACATGAAAAGGGCGGAGAGGATGCTTCTGTCCGGTCTGACAGAGACAGAACAGGGGATTCTGGGCAGCCTCCTTCGCAAGGTTCGGGACAGTTTGATATAAATACCCGCTGCGCACAGCGGGTATTTTGCAGCAAAAATAATAGCATGATATTGATATGATGGAATTTATCTGGCGCAGCTATTCAATTATTAACTTGCGGCGGAGTGCGCCATTTTCCAGGATAGGAGGAAAACTAAATGAAAAAAAGCAATGCAGCAGACATATTTGGTAAAGCGCCTGTGTTTCAGGCGGTTTTTAAAAATGCTCTCCCTGCTATGGCGGCTATGCTTATGGTATTGATATATAATCTGGCAGATACTTTTTTTATAGGCCAGACACATGATGCCCTGCAGGTGGCTGCCGTATCTCTGGCGACACCGGTATTTCTTATATTTATGGCGGCAGGAACGATTTTTGGTATTGGCGGTACGTCAGTTATATCCCGCGCTATAGGGGAAGGCAGGCATGAGTATGCCAGAAGCGTGTGCGCGTTCTGTATGTGGAGCTGTGTTGCCGTAGGCATTGTTATGGCAGCCCTGTTTCTTATTTATGAATCAGATACTGGGATGGATGGGCGCCAGCGCGGATACCTGGGAGCTTGCTGAGATTTACCTGACTATTGTAAGCCTGAGCGGTCCATTTGTCCTTATTTCCAACTGCTATTCCAATATAATCCGCGCTGAGGGACAGTCGGGGAAGGCCATGATGGGACAGCTTTTGGGGAATCTTCTGAACGTAATACTGGACCCAATTCTGATTCTTGGTTTTGGCTGGAATATCGCAGGAGCGGCGATTGCCACAGTGATTGGCAATATTGTTGGTGCAGGATACTACATCCTTTATTTTAAGGGAGGAAAATCCTCCTTAAGCATTCAAGTGAAAGATTTTACAACCAGGAATCGGGTGTGCAGCAGTGTTCTGGCTATCGGTATTCCTGCGTCTCTGGGCTCCCTGCTTATGAGTGTTTCGCAAATTATTGTCAACAGCCTGATTGCGGAATTTGGGGATATGGCACTTGCTGGAATGGGAGTGGCCATGAAGATAACCATGATTACCGGTATGATATGCATTGGTTTTGGCCAGGGGATTCAGCCTCTTTTAGGCTACTGCGTGGGCGCGGGAATGTGGCGGCGGTTTAAGCAGGTGATGAAATGTTCCATACTTTGTTCCTTTGGGCTTAGCGCGGTGATGACTATAATCTGCTATTTTTTTGTCAATCAGATTGTCAGCGTATTCCTGACAGAAGCGTCTGCTTTTAACTATGCGGCCCGGTTTGCCCGAATCCTGCTGTGTACCAGCTTCCTTTTCGGTATGTTTTACGTTCTTTCCAACGCACTGCAGGCCATGGGGGCTGCAACAGAAGCCCTTATTATCAATCTGAGCCGCCAGGGGATTATCTATATTCCTTCACTGTTCCTATTGAAAATGGCCATTGGACTGGACGGTCTTGCCTGGGCCCAGCCTGTGGCGGATATACTCTCTACAGGACTGGTGGCTATCCTTTACATCAGGACTGTGAGGAAGATGGAATATAATTGCTCCATTTTATCCGGCGGCTGTCAGATGGAATCTTAATTTGTGACAGCGGATGACAGAATGGGATATGCTGTGATGAAATAAAATATGATAGTTGGATGTGGTATTGGCGAGGCGATGATTAAATTGCCTCGCTAATTGTATGTTTGCGCGTCCTCCAAGACTGTCATGCCTATCTGAGCGCCGCCTTTCATAAGAAAGTGGCGGTTAAGTAAAAAAAGACTAAAGGTTAGAAATGACGGAAAGTTTACTATAAAAATGAAAGGTAAACTTTGAAAGGTTTACTGAGAAAACGAAACAGCGGGAAGTAAGAGGGGAAATAAAGAAATTACCAGTTTATGGTGATGGTATATGTGATAAATGCATAAAAAATAGGGAAAAGTACTATGCAATATGCAAGAAAAATATTTAAAACAAAAGAAGATATTGACAATCATTGTGAATAGTACTATACTCCAAATATCGGTAAACCAATTTACTAAAACGTGACATTTACAGGGGACGGAAAAGATTGCTTGAAGATGTAGTAAACTAATAGGAAGTAAACCTGGAGGAAAACTGACAGGAGAAAACAAACAGGAGAAAACAAAACAGGAGGAAGGAAAAAGCATGACAGGAATCATTGTAACAGGACACGGAACGTTTCCGGAGGGTATTTTGAGCGCCGTCTCCCTGGTGGCCGGGAAACCGGACAACACGGAAGCGGTTAACTTTGAGATGGGACAAAGTTCAGAGGATTTGAAGGACTCCATGGCAAAGGCCATGGAATCACTGGAAGGGGATGAAATCCTGATTCTGGCTGATTTGGTGGGAGGCACCCCGTTTAACACGGCAGCAGCCCTGAGAAAAGCGCGGACAGACAAGCGAATCAAGGTAATTGCCGGTGTGAACATGGCAGCCATGGTGGAAGCCGTGTTCTCCAGACCTATGTATGGGCTGGACGAACTGGCGGTGGCGCTGCTGGCAGCAGGCAGGGAAGGCCTGCGGGATTTGGATGCCCTGGACAGCGAAGAGGAAGCACCGGAATTTGAGGACGGACTGTAAGAACGGATTATAAGATCGAATTATAAGATCGGATTGCAGGATTGGATTACAAAATCGGATTACAGGGGCGGATTGCAGGATTGGTTAACATTCCAATCCGGCTCGATGTAAGGAAAGGATGGGGATTGAGAACGTGATTAAGAAGATTCATGTGGAACCAATCAACAGGAAGGCTGAATACGAGGCAGCGGGGTTTCTGACCAGGGAAGAGGTTACGGCAGCCATGGACCGGATGGCGGACCAGGTAAGATGCAATATGGAGTACTTTGGCACCAGATTCCCTTCTTCAGCCACCAGGAACCAGACATACGGAGTCATAGACAACATCGAATGGACGGACGGATTCTGGACAGGACTTCTGTGGCTGTGCTACGAGTACACAGGAGACGATGCATTTAAAAATCTGGCTCTTAAAAATGTGGATTCCTTCCTGAACCGGGTAGAGAAGCGCATTGAGCTGGACCACCATGATCTGGGCTTTCTCTACAGCCTGTCATGCGTGGCCGGATATAAGCTGACTGGTTCTGCAGAGGGCCGGAAGGCAGGGCTTCTGGCAGCCGATAAGCTGATGGAGCGGTTTCAGGAAAAGGGCGGTTTCATCCAGGCCTGGGGAGAGCTTGGAGCCAGGGACAACTACCGCCTGATCATTGACTGCCTGCTGAATATTCCGCTGCTGCACTGGGCTTTTCTGGAAACCGGAAACCCTGTATACCGGAACGCAGCGGTGCGGCATTATGAGGCGGCCTGCAACAATGTGATAAGGGATGACGCCTCAGCGTACCACACCTTTTATTTTGACCCTGGGACAGGGGAACCTCTTAAGGGCGTTACCAGACAGGGATACAGCGATGACTCGGCCTGGGCCAGGGGCCAGGCATGGGGAATCTACGGTATACCGCTGAATTACAGATACGTCAAGGATGACAGCGCCTTCAATCTGTTTAAGGGAATGACCAATTATTTTCTGAACCGGCTTCCGGAGGATGAGGTATGTTACTGGGATCTGATATTCACAGACGGTTCAAATCAGTCCAGGGATTCATCGGCGGCAGCCATTGGGGTGTGCGGTATTCATGAGATGCTTAAGTATCTGCCGGAGGTAGAATCCGATAAGAATACCTACCGCCATGCCATGCACTGTATCCTGCGCTCCCTGATGGAACGCTATACGGCGCCGGAGATAAAACCCGGAAATCCGGTGCTGCTCCATGGAGTGTATTCATGGCATTCAGGCAAGGGTGTGGATGAGGGGAATATCTGGGGAGACTATTATTATATGGAAGCCCTTATGCGGTTCTATAAAGACTGGAATTTATATTGGTAAGAAAACATGAAAACCCATGGAGAATAAACAAAATGGGCTTATAACAAGGAGGATATGAAATGGCAGTACCTAATATAGTAGCATTCAGGATTGACGAGAGGCTGATTCACGGACAGGGACAGCTCTGGATTAAAGCTCTCGGCGTGAATACGGTTATCGTTGCAAATGATTCGGCCAGCGAGGATTCCATGCAGCAGACGTTGATGAAGGCAGTGGTTCCAAAGACCATCGCCATGCGCTTTTTCTCTATCCAGCACACCTGTGACGTAATCATGAAGGCATCTCCGAAGCAGACCATCTTTATTGTCTGCAAGACGCCGGAGGATGCGCTTAAGCTGGTGGCGGGCGGAGTACCTGTGAAGGAAATCAATGTGGGCAATATCCATCACGCTCCGGGAAAGGAGGAAGTGAGCAAGTATATTGCACTGGGCGGCGAGGATAAGGCAGCCTTAAGGCAGCTGCGTGACACGTATGGAGTTGTCTTTAATACCAGGACAACTGCTTCCGGCGACGACGGGGCAGCCAGGGTGGATTTAAATAAGTATCTTTAATTGTAAAATACACGTTTAAGAGGAGGGAATTATCGTGACAATCAGTATGTTTCAATGTTTGTTAATCGGTCTGTGGACAGCCTTCTGTCTGGCAGGCATGCTGTTCGGAATTTACACCAACCGGTGCCTGGTCATGGCAGCCGGCGTGGGACTTATTTTAGGGGACCTTCCCACCGGCCTGGCCATGGGAGCTGTAGGCGAGCTGGCATTTATGGGATTTGGCGTATCCCAGGGCGGTTCCGTACCGCCAAACCCCATGGGCCCGGGAATTGTGGGAACCATCATAGCCATTACCATGAAGGATTCCGGTATTGATGTGGGCTCTGCCCTGGCTCTTTCATTCCCATTTGCAGTGGCTTTCCAGTTTGTGATTACAGCCACCTATACCTTTGCCACAACCCTTACAAGCTATGCTTATAAGGCCCTGGATAAGAAGAATTTCCGCGGCTTCAGGATAGCTGCCAATGCAACAGTCTGTGTATTTGCGGTGGTCGGCTTTATTATCGGATTCGGCGGCGCCTTCAGCTCCGAGGGACTCCAGAAGGTGATTTCACTGATTCCCGCATGGCTCAGCGCGGGTCTGGGCGTGGCAGGCAAGATGCTTCCCGCCATTGGCTTTGCCATGATTCTCAATGTAATGGCAAAGAAGGAACTGATTCCATTTGTACTGTTTGGCTATATCGCCATTGCCTACCTGAACCTTCCTGTCATGGGAGTGGCTGTTATCGGTACGGCCATTGCGCTGCTTGTATTTTTCCATGCCGACAAAGGAAACGGCGAATCTGTAGAAGAAGTGGAGGTTGAATTTGAAGATGGCATTTAATCAGCTGGAGAAAAAAGATTATATGAAAACATCCCTGCGGGCCTATTTCCTGCAGAATGGATTTAACTATGGCAATTACCAGGGCCTTGGCTATGCAAATGTACTTTATCCCGCCCTTCGCAAGATGTACAAGGACGACGATGACAAACTCCAGGAAGCATTGAAGGAGAACATAGAGTTTTTTAACACCAATATTCATTTTCTCCCGTTTATCACCAGCCTTCATCTGGTCATGCTGGAGAATAAGACTCCTTCCAATGAAATCCGAAACATCAAAATGGCTCTCATGGGACCGTTGGCAGGTATCGGTGATTCTCTCGCCCAGTTCTGTCTGGCGCCGCTGTTCGCCACCATTGGCGCGTCCCTGGCCCAGGACGGCCTGATTATGGGGCCCATCCTGTTCTTTGTGGCCATGAACGTGATTCTTCTGGCCATGAAGCTTCTCACCGGCATGTGGGGATACAAACTGGGCACCAACATCATTGCCACCCTCAGCACGAAGATGGAACAGATTTCCAACATCGCCAGCATGATAGGTGTGACCGTTATCTCAGGACTTGCGGTAAATTTTGTGAAGATTTCCACACCGATTCAATACGTTGCCAATATGCCGGGAGACCAGCAGAAGGTGGTGGCCATCCAGGAGATGATAGACGCCATCGCCCCCAAGCTCCTTCCTGTATTATTCACAGGACTTATTTTCTACCTGATAAAAGTGAAAAAGTGGACCACCTATAAGCTGGTCATCCTTACCATTATCCTGGGTGTGGTGCTTTCTGTCCTGCATCTGATTGCCTAGAAAAAAGCGGGGAGGTACCCTTTGACATGTATGCCTGAAGCATACAGCAGGGGTGCCTCCCTCTCTGGTTAATAAATATGGAAGATCACAGGGGGCGCAGCAGCCCGCCTGAATGAGAGAAAGACCAAATGGAATAAAAAGGAGTTATCTATGGGTGATGAACGGTATGTACAAGTAAGAGAAAGAGCAGTGGCCTACGCAGCCTGGTATGAGAAGGAACGGGTGACCGCCCATATCACTGAAAACTGCCGGGAGGAGGCAAAACAAATTCTGGCGCAGGCAGACAGGCTCATGACGCATACATTTTCGTTTGAGGACAGATGGGATATGGAACCCTGCCGTGAACCGTTTACCCTTAAGGAAATGATATGGGACAGAAGCCCCAACGGGGATCCGGAATGGATTTTCATGCTGAACCGTCACGAATACATGAACAAACTGCTTATTGCCGGCTGGCTTACCGGCGATACGTCATATGCTGAAAAGCTGAAATGGTTCCTGCTTCATTGGATACAGGCAAACCCCATACTGCCAGAGGGAACCGTGACCACCAGGACCATTGACACGGGAATCCGGTGTATGAGCTGGCAGTATCTGCTGCTTCATCTTCTGGGAGAGGGACTTATAGAGGAAAGGGAAGCGGGTGAAATCCTGGAGAGCATGAAAGACCAGTTTGCCAGTTTGAGGAAGAGGTACATTGGAAAATATACGCTCAGCAACTGGGGTGTCCTTCAGACGGCATCCATATGCAGCGGGTACCTGTGGTTTCGCGAATATTTACCTTCAGACGGAACAGAGGACTGGGCCTGGAAGGAACTGGAACGTCAGATTGGGCTTCAGGTGCTGGATGACGGAGCCCACTGGGAGCAGTCCATGATGTATCATGTGGAGGTGCTTCTGGCCTGTATGAAGCTGCTGGCCTCCTGCCGGGCCATCGGCCGGATTGGAAGCAGGACTGATAAGGCCGGCGCGGGATATGGCTGGGGTGAACCTGGCGGGGATGGAGATAGCCGGAAAGAATTTTGGCGCAGTACAGACTGGCTGGAGAAGGCAGTTGACAGGATGAGCCGTTACGTGCTTTTTGCCACGGGACCGGATCATGTTCAGATAGCCCAATGTGACAGCGATGTTACCGATGTGAGGGATGTGATGGTGAAGGCTGCTGTTCTAACCGGTGACGGCAGGTACAAGTATGCGGGATATGAAACCGCGGACCTGGACAGCGCCTGGCTGCTAGGCAGTGCCGGAATCGCCGGATACCGCGCCATGGAAGGCAGAAAGCCGGAGAGCCGGTCCATGGAAGCAGCGGATGCCGGGCATATTTTTTTCAGAAGCAGCTGGGAGGAGGACAGCCATTTTACCTACCTGAAATGCGGTCCCCTTGGAAGCGGGCACGGACATGCGGATTTGACCCATATATCGCTCTATTACAGAGGCCGTCCCGTACTGGCGGACAGCGGCAGGTACTCCTATGTGGAGGAAGAACCGCTGCGCCCGTTTTTAAAGAGCGCCCAGGCCCACAATGTATGCGTTATAGACGGAGAATCCCATGGAAGGCCCAGGGGTTCATGGGGGTATGACAGCTTTGGACAGAGCTTTAAAAATTATTACCGGGAACAGGGGCCGGTCCATTACGGGGAAATGGCTTATCACGGATGTCTTATGTCCGGCGAACATTATCTGGTCATCCGCAAGGTGATGGCGGTGGACCAGGGAATCTGGATGATTGTCAATGATATACGCTGCGACGGCAGCCATGAGGTAAAGGAGTATTATCACCTGGACAGTGCCGTGCAGGCTGCCCGAACAGGACCGGGCAAGGACGGGACCGGGGAATACTGGAGACTATGCTGCGGCGGGGATGTGTCAATGACGGTGCTGGGATCACGCCCCTTTGAGTCAGAGCCCTGCATTATATCCAAACAATATAACCAGAAAGAAAAAAGCACCTGTCTGGTCAGGAAAACCGGCTTTACAGACCGTATCACAGACTGGACCTGTCTGTTGGGTGAGGGAACAGAGGCTAAGAAAACCCCTGTTTTCCAGTATGGAAGCAGCCTGCCTGAGCCGGAGGAACAGGTGACGGCCATGAGCTTTTGCATCTCGCCGGATGAATCCTGGGATTTCCTGGTCTGGAATCAGGAGACATGGCAGGGCGGTAAAATCCACTATTGCAAAGGGGTGCCGGTTTATGCAAAGGCAGCAGCCATTCACACCATAAATGGGAACACGACACTTTACCGATTAAGGATTTAATGGTATATTTATAAGAGCGATGCAGGATGAGGCGGGTGGAGGTCAGAATGAAGAAGTTGACAATTAATGAGATTGCTGAACGGGCGGGTGTTTCAAAGACAACGGTGTCCTTCTATCTCAACGGCAAGATTAATAAGATGTCTGAGGAGACCAAACAGAGAATACAGCATATCATTGATGAGACCGGATATGAGCCAAGTGCTGCAGCCAGGGCCATGAAGGCCAAGAGCAGCGGCGTGGCGGGGGTCATTCTGGCGGATACGTCGGAGGGATACTGCGCCAGGGCTCTCAAAGGAATTGAGGAGGCGGCCAGTGCCCTGGAGTACCAGATTGTGGTCGGAAACAGCGGTCTCGCTTTCCAGCATGAGAAGGATTATGTGGAACGCATGCTCCGGCTGGGGGTTGACGGTTTTATAGTCCAGTCCACCTACCGCTTCGGCATGCTGGCCTCAGACCTGGAAAAAAAGAAAAAGCCCGTCGTATACCTGGATGCCAAGCCCTATGATTTCAAGGGGCGGTATGTAAAAAGCAACAATTATGACTGCGTGTACCAGGTGATTTCGGAATGCATCAAGAAGGGATATGAGAACTTTCTCATGATTTCCGACGGCGACTCCAATATCAGCGCGGGTTTTGAGAATACCCAGGGATATAAGGACGCCATTCAGGACGCCTGGAAGGAGGGCGCCACCCAGTATCTTCAGGAGGGCGTGAAGTCCGATCAGGTGTATGAAATGCTGAAGGACCAGATTGACCTGGAAAAAAAGACGCTGATTTATGTTGCCAGTCCGGGACTTTTGCAGGTGGTGTACCAGGCGATCCGCAGATACCCGGATTATATGAGGCTGTTTCCTGACACACTGGGCCTTATCGGCTTTGACGCGGAGGGATGGACCAGAATGACGACCCCAACCATTTCCGCCATCATCACGCCCGCTTATCAGGAAGGGGTCAGGGCCATGGAAGAGCTGGCCGACATCCTGGACGGCAAGAAAACAGACGGGGAAGTGGTGTTTAAGAATATAGTCAAGTGGAGGGAAACCACCCTTTGACCCTTTGATTTTCGGCTTCTGTTTTTTGCCGGGGCGGAATTGTCCATGATGGAATTTCGTTAATTCAGTTCTTTCAATTGTAATCTTATTTTGTATGTAATATAATAAATCAGTAGATATATTTAAACGATAGAAAGAGGATATTGCATATGAAAGCAAGCGAACGTTTAGAGATTATCATAGATGAAGTGCAGACCAACGGAATTGTCAGGGTTGCGGAAATAAGCGGGCGTCTGGGGTGTTCCGAGGTGACCATAAGGAATGACATAAGAAAGCTGGACCAGCAGGGGGTTCTTAAGAAAACATACGGGGGAGCGGTCCGCAAGGAAAACGGACTCTCGGTGGAATTCATTCCCGGAGAATATTTCCTAAACAGTGACAAAAAATACAGAATTGCCAAAAGAGCCTACGAGTATATTGAAGGCGGGGACTCAATCATCATTGACGATTCCACTACGGGATATTATCTGGCCAAATATATAAAGGAACATGCAGAGAAACATCTGGCAGTGGTGACGAATTCTGTTCTGTCCGGAGCTGAGCTGACTTCAGCCAGGCATGTGGACCTTTTTATTGTGGGAGGCCATGTCATTGGTAATCCTCCGGCTGCTCTGGATAACATAACAGTAGGAGCCATGGGGCAGTTTCATGTTGACAAGGCCTTTGTGGGGGTCAATGGAATCAATCTCAAAACGGGTCTGACTTCCATGGGAACCCCTCAGATGGATGTGAAGCGTGAAATGATACGGGTGGCGGACGAGGTTTATGTTATTGCCGACAGTTCAAAGTTTGGCAGCAGAAATCTCTTTACGGTGTGTCCTATGTCTGAGGTAGACAGGGTGATTACTGATACAGAAATAAAAAAAGAATATGTTCAGACTGCCAGGAATCTCGGCATTGAGCTGGATCTTATCTGATGGGGTGTTAAAATCAGAGGTTTGTGAAAATATAAAATTTTTTAAGTGGGAGCTTTTGTGCTTTGTGCATGAAGGCTCTTTTATTTGGCTTTTTTATTATCCGGCATAAATACGGACTATAAGAAATGCACAAAGAATTGTGTACATATTCTTATAAAAATAACAATTGACATTTTATTATTTTCGATTGATAATTATATATGTAAATATCGAAAGAATATAGAAATAAAAAATATCAATCAAAAGGAGAGACTCATGAAAGAGAAATACAAACCGATTGTAGGAATTACAATCGGAGACCCGGCGGGAATTGGGCCAGAGATTATCCTGAAGGCTTTGGGAGAGAAACATATTTATGATGAATGCAGGCCCCTTGTCATTGGCTGCGTGAATGTACTCGAAAGAGCAAAGGCAGTCCTTCCCCAATGCAGTCTGGAATTTAACAGGATTGAATCCGTGTCTGACGCCTGCTTCCGGTTTGGCTCCATAGATGTCCTTGAAACAGGACACTATGATATCTCGAAGCTGGTGTGGGGGAAGGAGCAGGCGGCCGCCGGACAGATAGCAATGGATTCCATTCGCACATCTATTGAATTAGGGTTGGAGGGAGAGATTGATGCGGTGACCACGGCTCCCATTAACAAGGTGGCTATTAAGATGGTGGGGGTAAAACAGGCTGGTCATACCGAGATTTATATGGACGGCACAAAAGCTCCGTATGTTCTGACCATGTTTGACTGCTTTAAGATGAGGGTATTCCATCTCAGCAGACATATATCACTGATGAATGCCATCCGGTATGCCACCAAGGAACATGTGCTGAACGATATATGCCGCATTGATAAAGAGTTAAAGCGCCTTGGGATGGAAACCCCGTACATTGCGGTGGCGGGCATTAATCCCCACAGCGGGGAAGGTGGGCTGTTCGGTGATGAAGAGATGAAGGAAATCATTCCTGCCATTGAGGAAGCCAGGAAACGGGGAATCAATGCAATCGGACCGGTTCCGCCGGATACATTATTTTCCAGGGGAAAAAATGGGGAATTTGATGCTATACTGGCAATGTATCATGACCAGGGCCATATGCCATGTAAGACGCTGGATTTGGAGAGGACAGTTTCAGTTACACTGGGACTTCCGTTTTTACGCTGCTCCGTGGACCATGGAACTGCATTTGATATTGCAGGGAAGGGGATTGCCACCAATGTCAGCATGACGGCAGCCATCGACTCCACTGTCAAATATGCAAAAGCCCTTCATGATGCAAAGCAGGATGAAAACATGGAAAATCATGATGCAAAATAGCTGAAGCAGGGGGAATATATGATGATAGGAGCTGTTACCGACGACTTTACGGGCGCAGCAAGTGCAGGCGCGCTGATTGCAAGGTCACAGGCAAGGACCGGTTTGTTTTTAGACGCTGAGGCGCTGGAGGATTCTGAGGAGGCAAGATGTCTGGATGCGGTTTTTGTAAGCAGCAACAGCAGGCATTTGAAGCCTGAGGATGCATACAGAGAGGTGTGCAAGGCAACGAAGGCCCTAAAGTCCACAGGTGTTACCTGTTTCTCTAAAAAAATAGATACAACGCTGCGCGGCAGAATTGGAAATGAAATAGACGCCATGCTGGATACTCTTGGCGGAGATATGGTTGCGGTGATGGTGCCTGCAATGCCGCAATCCAGGAGAATCTGCTTAAACGGTATATCAATCATTGACGGGACCGTGCTGACGGAAACTCCCATTGCCCAGGATGTAAAAACCCCGGTAAAGGATGCATTTATTCCAAGACTGATTCAGGGACAGAGCAGACGAAAAGTCGAGTTGATTTCCATAGAAAATGTGGACAGAGGTAAGGGAACTCTTAAATGTGCCATGATAGATGCCCGGGAGCGAGGAGGGCAGATACTGGTAATGGATGCCGTCACTTTGGAGCATATAGACCTGATCGCGCAGACCTGTGTGGAATTGGGGTGGAATGTACTGGCTGTGGACCCGGGTGCGTTTACCATGAAACTGAATTACCGCAGGGGGATGATAAAGGAGGAGGTTTCAACGGGGGCAGAGGGCAGTACGGGGCCGGAGGAAAAGGTGGCATTATTTGTGGTGGGCAGCGCAAATCCGCTGACTAAAGCACAGATGAAGTATTTGTGCAGCAGTGAGGCCAATGTACCTGTCCACGTATCTGCGTACATGCTGATAAGCGGACAGGTACAATTCGAGGAAGAAGTGAACCGGGCTGTTGGAATTGCAGTAAATCTGTTCCGGCAGAAACCAAGGCCTCAGTCCATTATCATAGGGACAGCCCTGCAGGACTGCGTGGTGGATCTGAATGATGAGGACCTTAGGCGCGGATATGATTCCGGTACCTGTTCAAGACTCATTAATGAAGGACTTGCAGAGATTACGGGGAGAGTGATGGAGCTGGCGGGCCGGGAGCAGGTGGCAGGACTTCTGCTGACCGGAGGGGATACCATGGAGAGCGTGTGCCGCAGGCTTCATGTTTCCTACATAGAAGCCATTGATCATATAGTTCCCCAGGTTGATGTGGGCCGTATCGTGGGAAACTATACCGGATTGCCGGTTGTGGTGAAAGGTGGATTCTGCGGCGGCAGGGAGATAGGAATGGCTGTTGTGAGTCGGTTATTGTCTGAGTCGGCCGGATGTCGGGAAGGAAACGGGAGGGTATAGGGCATCCGGTTTCAGGTTCGATAAAAAAGAAAGGTGAAGGTAAAATCCATATGAAAAAGGTTATTATAGAAGCCCGTGTAAACGAATATGCAATGAGGGACATGAATCCTAACGTGCCGTGGACCGTACAGGAACTTGTGGACGAAGCACAGCGTGTAAGGGAGGCTGGTGCATCCATCATGCATTTTCACGCAAGGACAGCTGCCGGGGAGCCTAATAATCACGCGGAAGTGTATGCTGAAATCATAGAAAAGGTGCGGGAGAAGACAGACATTTTACTATTGCCAACACTTGGCTTTAACAGCAATGATAAGGACAGCTCGCGTATCAAAATCATATCCGAACTGGCAAAGAAGGAATCCACGAAGCCGGATATCATTCCTCTGGATACAGGAAGCGTGAACCTGGACCAATATGACGAAGAAAAGGGCTGCTTCACGGAGTCTGATTCCATCTATACGAATTCAACCAGTACGCTGGAGTTTTGCGCCAGGGAGATGCTTAATTATAAAATAAAGGTAAAAATGACCTGCTGGGATGTGGGATTTGTGAGAAGAGGAAGAAAGCTGATTGATATGGGCCTTATCACAAAGCCGGGATATTTCCTGTTTCATCTGACAGAGGGCAAGTACATAACAGGACATCCCTGTACGGTCAGCGGCGTGGATGCTATGCGAAGCGTGCTTCCTGATGAACCATGTTACTGGAGTGCAAACTGTCTGGGAGGGAATCTTCTGAATGTGGCTCCGCATGTACTGAAAAATGGCGGGGGCCTGGCAATTGGTATTGGGGATTATCACTATAAGGAACTGGGCGCTCCGAAAAACGCAGAATTAATTAAGCGTGCGGCTGATATGGCCCGCGAAGTTGACAGGGAGATTGCAAGTCCGGACGAAGTAAAGGCATTTTTTAATATGAATTAATGGCGGAGGGGAAAATGGAAACATATATAAGTCTTGTGGGGATAGTAATAGCATTTTGTACACTTATATTCTTGATGATGCGGGGAGTCAACCTGTTCATAACAGTAATGATTGCATCCCTGATAGCGATTGTGTCCGGTAATATGAACATATATAAGACGCTCACTGAAAATTATATGACTGGCTTTGCCGATTATTACCGTTCCTATTACCTGGTGTTTTTCTGCGGAACCTTATTGGGAACAACAATGGAATTGTCCGGAGCAGCCACTTCCATTGCCAAATGGGTAACTGGAAAATTTAAGAGCATGGCATATCTGGCCATACCCTTAGCCACAGGTATTATCTGCTACGGAGGCGTCACGGCCATTATTTCGATTTTTGCCACGTTTCCCATTGCGCTGGCAATTTTCAGGGAAAATAACATACCGCGCCGGTTAATGCCCGCAGCATTATATTTTGGCTCCTGTACATTTGCCATGATTGCGCCAGGGGCGCCGCAGGTGCAGAACATTATTCCAACCCAGGGTTTTGGGGTGGATTTGATGGCCGGGACAGTTGTTGGCTTTATTTCAAGTATTTTAATGCTGCTGATAGGAAGCTTCTGGCTTTCAGTGATGATAAAAAATGCAAAAAAGGCCGGGGAGGTATTCACGTCCAGGGATGATGACAAAGATGAGAAGAGCGGGAGCCTTCCCAGTCCTCTTATATCCTTTATACCTATGCTGGTGACTGTAATAGCAATAAACCTGAAAAATAAGGCGGGGGAAAATATAATCCCCATTGAATATGCCTTGCTCATGGGTATAGCCACAACCATCATACTGATGTACCGGAGGTTTGACAGGGCAGAACTAACAGAGGCTGTATTCCAGAGTGTACCCAAGGCAGCGGTGGCGATATTCAATATATGTACCATTGTCGGATTCGGAACAGTCATTAAGTCCACCCCGGCCTTTGAATTGCTTGTAGATGCAGTCATACATATCCCTGGCAATTACCTGGTAGGCGTTTCTGTCGGGACAGCGCTGCTTGCAGGATTCTGCGGTTCCGCGTCAGGCGGACTTGGGATCATCACACCTATATTCTATGATATATTCGGGGCCATGCAGGGGGTATCCTATGCCGCCATTGCAAGAGTCATGGCCATAGCATCCTCCTCCCTGGATTCGCTTCCCCACAGCGGTTCGGTTAATACATCCATCGGGTTGTGTGGTGAATCCCATAAGAGTGCTTACATTCCGATTTTCTGCCTTTCGGTGGTGACGCCGGCTATCTGTACAGCAGTGGCAGTAATTCTGTTTACGTTGTTTCCAGGGTGGCCGTAAAATATTTATCATTTGTTTAGAAAGAAGTCAGAGTTTTTTAAATATAAATGTTGCCCAGTCTGCTATACTTGTAGAAAACAAAAGAAACGGACTGGACAAAGAATGAAATTCTGGGCTTACTTTTTAATTCCCGTATACACGGTTTTATTTACAAGAGGATATAATTGGTTTACCACCAATTTTTCTGTTATCGGCAATTTTTTTGACAGGAAAAAGTCGTTTTTCCTGTGGGGAGTTCTGGTGGGAAGTTATTTTTATATGATACACCGGAATATAAAATCCCGTGCAGCGCTGCACCCAATCTGCGCCAGATTGATACCGGCTGCACTGGTACTGTTGTTCTGCGCCATTACGACGCCCTACCTTCCGGAGGAATTGCCCCTCAAATCTGTACTGCATATCGTATTTGCATTTTTATCCGCAGTGCTGGTGCTTTTGTACCTGTTTTGGATAATCCGGACCAGGTATCAGACAGAGCCAGGAGCATACAGGCCTTTTCTGTATGGATGGGGAGCCATTGTGGGGGTGTCCGTAATCCTTTTGGCGGTGGCCGGAATCATCAGCAGCGCATTGGAGATTTATGTGACGCTGACATCCGTTGCCATGGCGCAGCGTCTGGCTTGCAGGGTTGCCGTACAGGAGGAAATGCCGGACAGCGGTGGAGACACATCCGAAAAAGCTTCGCGGAGAAAATCTCTGGGAAAACGCCGCAATCATCTATTGACATAAAAAACGGATTTACATATAATAAGGCTAGAAAAAACGTGCTTTTCCAGTGGATATACACGAATTCAGCCACAAAGAGAGAGTATATGGCACAGAGGTGTTATGACTCTCTCTTTCAATATCAGGGAGGATTTTTATGCCAGTATTTGATTTCAGCGACACACCAAAAAAGGAAGAAGAGCCACAGTGCACTTACACGGTATATTACTCCAATGAGCCGGCGGCTTCTCCGGAGAAGCCCATGCTTGTTCTGGATAACAGCAGCCGGGCCTGGAGACACCATTCCTGCGGCGTTTTCACCAACCAGGCCAAGCGGACCGCTTTCGAGTTCAAGGAGGAGGACGGGACTGTCAGCGCGGATATCCTGCAGGTTGACGCCCGCTTCACCAGCCTGCTGCGCTGGCTGGGGGAAAACCATATCAGTGTCCGATTGTCCGGTCAGAACCGCGGAGACGGATACGCGGTCTATAAGATTCGGGAGGTGGCCTTTGGAGGAGGGACCAAGCTGTCTGCCGAGGACGGTTTTCTACAGTTTATGATTGAACGGCTGCTGGCAGGCAGCGCGCCGGAGCAAGAACTGGCAGAGGAGGACCAGGAGGAAAACGGTGACGACATGAAGCTGACCAGTATTCAGAGCCTTACTGATTTCATGAACTGCGCCGGCAGGACGCTGCCGGACAATATACGGATTTGGGCCCGCAGGAACCTGGCGGTGGCCCGCTCCCATGAAGTGACTCCGGAGGAGAGGCGCCATGCCCAGCGCGCCCTTTCCATCATGATGAACATTCAGTGGAAGAATCACTATTTTGAATCCATTGATCCTGTGGAGGCCCGCAGGATTCTGGATGAGGAACTGTACGGCATGGAACGGGTCAAACAGAGAATCATAGAGACCATCATACAGATTAACCGCACCCATACGCTTCCTGCATACGGCATGCTGCTGGTTGGCCCGGCAGGTACCGGAAAGTCACAGATTGCCTATGCGGTAGCCAGGATATTAAAGCTTCCGTGGACAACCCTGGATATGAGCTCCATCAATGATTCGGAACAGCTCACCGGCAGTTCCCGCATTTATTCCAATGCCAAACCCGGAATTATCATGGAAGCGTTCTCTATGGCAGGAGAATCCAATCTTGTCTTTATCATCAACGAACTGGACAAGGCGTCATCGGGAAAAGGAAACGGCAATCCCGCCGATGTGCTGCTGACCCTCCTGGACAATCTGGGATTTACGGACAATTACATAGAGTGTATGATACCCACCGGCGGCGTGTATCCCATTGCCACTGCCAACGATAAGAGCCAAATCAGCGCGCCTCTCATGTCGCGTTTTGCGGTGATTGATATTCCGGATTATACGCCGGAGGAGAAGAAAATTATATTTTCAAAGTACGCCATGCCAAAGGTTTTAAAGCGCATGGGGCTGCATGAAAATGAGTGTGTGGTGACAGAGGATGCGCTTGACGCGGTCATTGAAAAATACGCGGACACCACAGGCATCCGGGATCTGGAACAGGCCGCGGAGCATATGGCCGCCAATGCCCTTTACCAGATAGAAGTGGACAATGTGGCTGCGGTGGTGTTTGACGGGGATATGGTGAGGGAGCTGCTGGGGTAAAGGCGTGTTCCTGCACAGAGCAGAACAGGGAGGAGCGTATCCAGATTCGCTGTGCAATCAAAAGATTGGGGAGGGAAATAGTATGTATTATACAACAGATTATATATCGCCGGTGGGCAGGATTAAACTGGCTGCTGACGGCGAAAGACTGGTTGGGCTGTGGCTGGAAGGACAGAAATATTTTGCCGGTACTGTTAAAGAAGAGATGACGGAGGCCCCGGAACTTGGGATTTTTAAAGATACAAAGGACTGGCTGGACCGCTATTTTGCGGGAAAGAGGCCTGAGTCCTCAGAGCTTTTGCTGGCTCCCCTGGGAGGAGAATTCCGGCAGGGTGTATGGGAAATCCTCTGTCAGATCTCCTATGGACAGCTCACTACGTATGGCGATATTGCAAAGAAAATAGCGGAGAAGATGAACCGGGAAACCATGTCAGCCCAGGCAGTGGGCGGAGCAGTGGGCCACAATCCTATTTCCATCATCATACCGTGCCACAGGGTGGTGGGCGCGGCCGGCAGTCTGACCGGATATGCCGGGGGCATTGATAAAAAGATATGGCTGCTGAAGCATGAAGGGGTGGACATGGAAGGCCTGTTTATACCTGAGAAGGGGACGGCACTTTGAAGGTAAAGAAATGTTACTGAAAAGCCCTGTTATGGGATTTGGCTGGGGACGATGACGGGGTGGTGGCGGGTGAGAAAGCAGGTTTGGTAACACAAATGGGCCGGCAGCTTCCTGCCGGCTCATTTTGTATGAGAAAAGTTGTATGAAAAGCATTACGCTTTATAAATCAAATATATCATCAAGGTATGAATAAGATATGAACAGGAATGACTTTTATTCTGTATTTTACCAACTATTTTACCTGTACTTTTCTGACCGGACCATGACCAGCAGGAAGAGAGCGTAGGGACTGCATCTGTTCAAAATGCGGATAGAGAGACTATCTGGATGAGGATAAGGGGAAAAGGTGAGTCTCCCCCCAATCCTTTACGTGTTCCATTATGGGCATGAAGCTCTGTCCCAGGTCTGTCAGGGAATATTCCACCCTGGGAGGAAGCTCTTTATAGTCATGACGGCTGATAAAGCCGTCTTCTTCAAGGGAACGGAGCTGATTAATCAGGGATGATTCTGATATGCCGCCTATATGGCGGCGCAGCGCTCCAAATCTGTGTATATCCTGGAAACCAATATAGTACAGGATTTCAATTTTCCACTTCCCCCCAAGGACTCTCTGAACCTTCTGTATGATTTCACATCGTTCCGGAACTGATTTTTCTGTTTTCACGGTGACTCCCCCTGCTGCGTGCTTATAGTATTGGCTTTTATCAATATTCCGGCTGCTGTATCAGGAATATTGTTGAGTATGCAGAGTGATTATAACACCAACAGTATCGTTAAACAATGTACCACAAAAATTTTGGGTACTTTTCTTTTTGATGCATCATGTCTATAATCAGCGTATAACCAACAGGAGGGGAAAAAGATATGGAATCCGTGATATATTATTTTTCAGCAACCGGCAATAGTCTGCGTATTGCGAACATCATGGCGGAAAGGATGGATGGGCTGCTGCTTCCTATGTCAAGATATAAGGGGACAAAATGCAGCAGCCGGCAAATCGGCCTGGTTTTTCCCACATATTTCTGGGGCGTTCCCAGAACCGTGGCAGAGTTTGTGGATGAAATGAAAGTTGAGGCAGATAACCCATATGTGTTTGCAGCCGCAACCTGCGGAGGGCTTGCCGGAGGTGTATTGGGGCATTTGGACGCACTTCTTAAGAAAAAGGGGCTTCATCTGGATTATGGAATAACGATTCCGTCTGTAGCGAATTTTATAGAGGAGTATAATCCCAAGACACGTTCGGCGGACAGAAAACTCAGGGAAGCTGATGAGATGGCTGAAAGGGCTTCGGCAGAAGTGATTGCAGCCAGGCGCAACGGACCATTTGGGTTCCATGTCTGGGACAGAATATTTTATAAGCTTTATACGGATTATAAACTGAACAGAGACACAGGATTTCATGTGGATGATACTTGTGTCCGCTGCGGTATTTGCCAGAGGATCTGCCCCAGCCGGAATATTGTACTGAAAAATGAAAAACCGGAATTTCAGCACCGCTGCGAACACTGTGTAGCGTGCATCAACTGCTGCCCACAACAGGCCATCCAGTGGAAACATGCAACACAGAAGAGGGTCCGCTACCGGAATCCGGGTGTATCTGTTCACGATATCATAGAAGGTATGGGAAGTGCCCGGGATAGCTTTATATCGAAGGATCGAGACATATAAAGTGTGAAAACCATTCCCCAAAACCACTCCAAAAAATTACAGCTGTCCAAAACCAGTCTGAGATTGTACAGAATCAAAATTCAGTATATAATAAGTATGCTTTATTATGAATACTGGAGGAAGAAGAAAATGACATTTACGTACCCGGCGGTATTTACGCCTCATAAAAACGATAAAGGCTATCATGTAACATTTCCGGATCTGCAGTGCTGCGAGGCAGACGGACCGGACCTGGAGGATGCTGTGGAGCATGCCAGGGAAGCAGCCTACAACTGGCTCTATCTGGAGATTGAGGAGAAAACCTTTGAGTTTCCTCCCCAGACCCATATGGAGGATATCAGGCTGGAGGAAGGGGAGTTCCTGAAACACATCATGGTGACAGTAAAGCTGCTTCCGGATAATGATTGATTTTATTGCTTTTTTTTACATTAAGTGGTAGGATAAAGCATATCGAGTTAAGAACAGCTGGTGCCGCTGTCTGTCTTTGTCAGACAGCGGGTAATAGGGAAACAGGTGGAAATCCTGTACGATCTCGTCACTGTAAGTAAGGAGCCCATGGTTTATGTCAAGGACAGTCACTGATTCAGTTAGAATTGGGAAGGCAGCCATGGGTGTTGATATACGAGTCAGGAAACCTGCCAGTTGTTGGTACAGGAATAATTTTCCAAATCACGAGTAATTGGTTGTACCGATTTACGGTGTTTCGGCCGCGGATTTCTGACTCAGACGGTAACGGATTTTTACGCAGGGAAACTGTGTCCTGACGGAGGGTGATTCCCTCGGGGCACGGGTACGCTGCGTATTACATATCTGCAGAAAAACGTATATCCCCAGGACGCTTGCGGAATACGCTTATGCGCGTGTGGACTGCCGTTTGGGATTTGTCAGATACAGGCTGCATATTCCTCTACCTTGGTTTAACCGATACGGTGTCATAAAACAAGGAGGAAAGAGAAGATGAAGATGAAAAAACTGGCAGTATTTTTTGCGGCAGCAGCCCTGACAACAGTGACCGCAGCCGGCTGCTCCGGCGGGCAGAAGGAGACGGCGGCAGATGCCGCCAAAGATTCTGAGGCAGTGACAACTGCGGAGCAGACCACAGGGGCAAAAACAGAAGTACCAGAGACAACAGCAGAGGCAGCAGAGGCGGCAGCGGAGGCTGACGAGGAGAATTACGATACTGGCGATGCTTCAAAGGATAATGCCAGAAATCAGGATGGAATCGGTGAAAATGAGCTTCTGGTAGTCAGCTTTGGCACCAGCTACAATGACAGCAGACGTCTGACCATTGGTGCCATTGAGGACGCTGTTGAGAAGGCATTTCCTGATTTCGCAGTCAGGAGAGGATTCACCAGCCAGATTATTATTGATCACGTAAAATCCAGGGATAATGTTGCCATTGACAATGTAGGAGAGGCCCTTGACCGCGCGGAGAAGAACGGTGTCAGGAATCTTGTAATTCAGCCCACCCATCTGATGAACGGACTTGAGTATACGGATTTGGTCAATGAGGCGGCGGAGTATTCTGACGCATTTGACAAAGTGGCAATCGGAAAGCCGCTTCTCACCACAGAGGATGATTTCAGGGCAGTCATGAAGGCTGTCACAGAGGCAACTGCACAGTATGATGACGGTGAGACAGCCATCTGTTTTATGGGACACGGCACAGAGGCAGAGTCCAACCAGGTATATGCAAAAATGCAGGATATGCTTACAGAGGCAGGTTATAAGAATTACTATGTGGGTACCGTTGAAGCAGCGCCAAGCCTGGATGATGTCCTGGCAGCGGTGGAGGAAGGAAGCTATAAGAAGGTGGTTTTGGAGCCGCTGATGATCGTGGCAGGCGACCATGCCAACAATGATATGGCAGGAGACGAAGAAGGTTCCTGGAAGACTGCGTTTGAGGATGCGGGCTATGAAGTGACATGCCTTGTCAACGGACTCGGCCAGCTGGAAGCAATCCAGCAGCTCTTTGTAGAACATGCTCAGGCAGCGGTTGACAGTCTGACAAAATAAATCATAAGAATAAACGGGCGGTCGGGGCAATTTGCTGATCGCCCTTTTAGAGGTGGGAATATTGGAAGTAAAATACATGAAAATGAAGCTCTGTGCCCTCCTGGCCGCCATAGGGCTGTGTGCAGGGAACCTTTCGGGCTGCGGAGGAAAGACGCCGGCTGTTGCTGATACCAGTGCCGCCGCAAAATCTTCTGTAGTGGAACTGTCCGAAGCGGAACTGGCCCAGGAGGAACTGGCCGAAGGGGCATATGATGATGCCCCGGCAAAAAACACCCAAAACCAGGAGTCAGGCAGCCTCGGGGATGCGGTGAAAGACGGAATGGAGCCGGTTTCGGCGGATGCGCTGAAGGATGGGGGCTATGAGGTCAGGGTGGACTCCAGCTCCGGCATGTTCCGGATTACGGAGTGTGAACTTACGGTGCAGGATGGCGCTATGAGCGCGGTTATGACCATGAGCGGGACCGGTTATCTGAAACTGTATATGGGAACCGGGGCTGAGGCGGAGCAGGCTTCTGAGGCGGATTTTATTCCATTTGTGGAGAATGCAGATGGAAAGCACACCTTCAAGGTACCGGTGGAAGCGCTGGACAAGGAAATTAACTGCAGCGCCTTCAGCAGGAAAAAGGAAACATGGTATGACCGTGTGCTGGTATTTTGTTCCGGCTCCCTTCCGGCAGAGGCCTTTGCCGACGGTGAGGCGGCTACGGCAAAGAGCCTTAAGCTGGAAGATGGTTCGTATACGGTGGCAGTCAGGCTGGAGGGCGGTTCAGGCCGGGCGTCTGTGGAGACGCCGGCGGCGCTTAGGGTTGAGGATGGCAATGCATTTGCGGTTATTACATGGGGCAGTTCCAACTATGATTATATGAAGGTTGACGGGGAGAGGCTGGATCTGATAAGTACCGGGGGTAATTCTTCGTTTGAGATTCCGGTCCGTGTATTTGACCGGAAGATGCCGGTCATAGCGGATACCATTGCCATGAGCGAACCTCATGAGGTGGAATATACCCTTGTGTTTGATTCAACCACAATTAAAAAGGCTGAATGATGAGACGGATAAAGAAATTAATGGCAATTGCCGCCGCCGGAATCCTTATGACAGCAGTGTGTACAGGCTGTTCCTCGGCAGGGCGGACCGGGGCAGATCCGGCTGTCGCGAATAACCGGTCCCTGGGTTCCTCCCCTGCCCCGGTTCCGGAAGGCTGGAGCGGCATAAAGAGAACCGGCAGTATGGAGCTTCTCTATGCGGACCAGTTTTCAGTGGACTATTACGATGGCGGTTACGCAATGATAACGATTAAGGACAGCGGCCGTTATCTGGTGGTGCCGGAAGGAAAATTACAGCCTTCCGGCCTTCCGGGTGACGTGGCGGTCATAAAGCAGCCTCTGGAGAATATTTATCTGGCGGCGACCTCGGCCATGGACCTGTTTTGCAGCCTGGATGGAACAGACCGGATTACACTGTCAGGGACAGATGCTTCCGGCTGGTACATAGAAGAGGCAAGGTCAGCCATGGAAGATGGCAGGATGCTCTATGCGGGCAAATACAACGCGCCGGACTATGAGCGGATTTTGTCCGGGTCCTGTGACCTGGCGGTAGAATCCACGATGATTTACCATTCCCCGGAAGTAAAGGAGCAGCTGGAGAGACTGGGGATACCGGTTCTGGTGGAACGCTCCAGCTACGAGCGCCATCCTCTTGGAAGGATGGAATGGCTTAAATTATATGGGGTGCTGCTGGACCGGGAGGAACAGGCAAACAGCTGTTTTGCCGGACAGGTGAAGCAGCTGGAACCTGTCATGGCTCAGGAGAGTACCGGAAAAACAGTATCATTTTTCTATATCAGTTCCAACGGCTATGTAAATGTCAGGAAGTCGGGGGATTATGTGGCTGAAATGATAGACCTGGCCGGAGGAACCTATGTGCCCCAGGGACTTACGGAAAATGAAAACGCGCTGTCCACCATGAATATGCAGATGGAAAGCTTTTATGCCTCCGCCAGGGATGCGGATTATATTATATATAACAGCACCATAGACGGTGAGCTGGACAATCTGAGCCAGCTTTTGGAGAAAAGCAGCCTCCTGGCTGATTTTAAGGCTGTGAAGGAGGGAAATGTGTGGTGTACGGAGAAAAGCCTGTTTCAGGAGACCATGGGCCTGGGGGATATGATTTTGGATATCCACCGTATACTGACGGAGGAGGAGCCGGAAGGCCTCAGGTATATGCACCGGCTGCGTTAAATAAGGAGTAGTCTGAATGATAAAAGGTACTTATATAAAAAACAGTATTTCATTTGCCCTTCTGGCGGTCATGATGTGCTTTTTATTTATCTGGAACATCAATTCCGGCAGTGTGCACCTGTCAGTGGAGGAAATAGGTGAAATTCTGTTCAGAAGGACAGGGGAGGCCGCTTCATACCGCATTGTATGGGACATACGCCTCCCCCGGATTCTCTCGGCCGTGATACTGGGCGGCGCGCTGTCCGTATCGGGTTTTCTGCTCCAGACGTTTTTTGCAAATCCCATAGCAGGCCCTTTTGTGCTGGGGATTTCATCCGGCGCAAAGCTGGTGGTTTCCCTTGTGATGATAGTTTTGCTGGGAAGGGGAATCTCCATCGGATCGGCGGGGATGATTCTGGCTGCCTTTGCAGGCTCCATGATTTCCATGGGATTTGTCCTGATGATTTCCGGTAAGGTGAAGAAGATGTCCATGCTTGTTATCTGCGGGGTGATGATTAGCTATATCTGTTCCGCCATAACTGATTTTGTGGTGACATTTGCAGAAGATGCCAACATTGTCAATCTCCACAACTGGTCCATGGGCAGCTTTTCAGGCACCTCCTGGGAGAATGTAAGTGTCATGACGGCAGTGGTTTTCCTGTCGCTGATTCTTGTTTTTCTCATGGCAAAGCCGATTGGAGCTTACCAGATGGGGGAAGTGTATGCCCAGAACATGGGGGTGAACATACTGCGGTTCAGGGTGGCCCTGATTCTTCTGTCCAGTATTCTTTCTGCCTGTGTGACTGCATTCGCAGGCCCTATATCCTTTGTGGGAATTGCGGTTCCGCATCTGGTGAAGAGCCTGTTTAAAACGGCAAAGCCCATACTCATGATTCCGGGCTGCTTCCTGGGCGGCGCAGTGTTTTGTCTGTTCTGCGATTTGGCGGCCAGAACCGTCTTTGCGCCCACGGAACTCAGCATCAGCTCCGTGACAGCTGTATTCGGCGCGCCTGTGGTCATTTACATGATGGTGCATAACCGGAAGGGTATGCAGTGAAATGAAGGAAAGATGCAGGAAAGATGCAGGAAAGATGCAGGAGAACTGCGGGTGAAATGCAGGAGAAATGCAGGTAAGATGCAGGAGAACTGCGGGTGAAATGCAGGAAAGATGCAGGGAAAGAGCAGGAGAAATGCAAGCGAAATGGAGAGGCGGATTTCATGGCAGAAGATTACATATGGACAGAAAATATGACCGTCGGATACGGCAAAACGCCTCTGATACGGCAAATCGGAATTCATGTTAGGGCGGGAGAAATCGTGACGCTCATCGGGCCAAACGGGGCTGGTAAATCCACCATTCTGCGAAGCGTAATACGGCGGCTGGGACTGCTGGAAGGGACCGTTTACCTGGATGGCATGCCCATGAAGGGGATGGGGGAGAGGGAGATTGCAAAGAGGATGTCCATTCTGATGACAGAGCGGATTCACCCGGAGCTTATGAACTGTGAGGATGTGGTAGGCACAGGCCGCTACCCATATACCGGAAGGATGGGCATACTGACGGCAGAGGACAGAGGAAAGGTCAGGGAGGCCATGGAGCTGGTCCATGCATGGGATCTGGCTTCCCGGGATTTTTCGCAGATAAGCGACGGGCAGAAGCAGCGCATTCTTCTGGCCCGGGCCATCTGTCAGGACCCCAGTGTCATTGTCCTGGACGAGCCCACCTCCTTCCTGGATATCCGGCATAAGCTGGAGCTTCTGACCATTTTAAAGGACCTGGTACGCAGGAAGAAGGTAGCGGTGCTCATGTCCCTTCATGAGTTGGATTTAGCGCAGAAATTATCAGATTATATTGTCTGCGTAAAGGGGGAATACATTGAGCGGTGCGGAACTCCGGAAGAGATTTTCACCTCCTCCTATATTACCGGGCTGTACGGAATCACCAAAGGCAGCTATTATGCGGAATTTGGCTGCCTGGAGATGGAACCGGTGAAGGGTAAGCCTCAGGTATTTGTCATAGGCGGAAACGGAAGCGGGATTCCGGTTTACAGGAGACTGCAGCGCATGGGAATCCCATTTGCGGCAGGCATTCTCCACGAAAATGATGTGGATTACCCCATTGCCAGGGCGCTGGCCTCCCAGGTGATATCGGAAATGCCTTTTGAACCGATTCGGGAAGAGACATATGACCGCGCTGCAGAGGTTTTGGCGTCCTGCGGTCAGGTTATCTGCTGTCTGAAGGAATTTGGTACTTTAAACGATAAGAACAGGAAACTGGCTGAGCTGGGAAGGGATAAGCAGGGGGCTGACTTGCTGGTATAATCTAATCCACCTTTAACTGCAGCTCCGTCACCTGTTCCTCCACATGTTTTGTGGTATGGACGTCTATCCACAAAAGCTCCAGCAAGGGTCCCCGGATATTCATGGAATGTTCCCTGGCATAGTCCAGGAGCCGGGGAACATAGGTCCTGGTCTGGCGGAAGTTGCCGCTGTAGCAGACCGACAGATAGGTACCCTTCCCGATGCAGTGCTCGCCGTCAGGGTGAAGGATGAACACCGCGTCATACTGCTGGCATCGTCCGTCCATGGCATCAGACAGGCTGATAAAGGAGCCCATCTGGTTGTTGCCTATGATATACTGCCTGTCCGGTCCAAAGGAGACCAGCTGTTTAATGAGAATATCCATTTCTTCGTCCGTCTCGTAGCTCTGCATGATCCGGTGGCAGGCACGGGGCGGCATTTCTTTTAATGTGATGGTCCCGAGAGGGAGTCCCCGTGCCTGGGAAATGGTTTCCCTGCGGGTGATGATATTGTCCCGGAGGGATTTAAGCCGTTCAATGTGCCGGTCAATCACATCCATCTCCTTCTGGAACAGTTCCAGGGAGGAATCAATGCTTCGGTTCTCAATATATGCCTTTATCTGCTCCATGGAAAATCCCAGTTCCCGCAAATCGCGGATAACATTCAGACACCACAGGTCCTCGGTGCGGTAAATGCGGTATCCGTTAGGCGCCCGGCGGGGGACCAGTATGCCCAGCTCCTCATAGTAGCGCAGTATATCCGTGCTTATGTTATAAAGGGAGGCAATCTCCCCGATTTTATAGAATGTTGACATGAATCTTCTCCCAAATATGGCAATATTTACTGTTTACCTTGGTATTATACCAAGGTTTATGATGGGAATGCAAGCAGAGCAGCAAAGTCATTATAAAGGAGTTGTATCATGAATTTAGAGGGAATGTCACTGAAGAAAAAGTTCTGGAGGTTTGTATGGCCTTCCGTGGTGGCCCAGTGGATCTTTGCGTTATATACCATGGTGGATGGAATGTTTGTGGCCAGGGGCGTGTCTGAGGTGGCCCTGTCGGCTGTGAATATTGCCTCTCCCTTTGTAAACTTCCTGTTTTCTGTTTCCATATTGTTTGCCGTGGGTACGTCCACCGTGGTAGCCATTTTCCTGGGGCAGGGCAGGCAGCGGGAGGCTAATCAGGCCAACACTCAGAACATGGTGGTGACAGGAGTCTTATCCCTGTTTATCATGCTCATGGTGTGGCTGTGCCTGGACCCTATTGTAAGCTTTCTGGGAGCCACACAGAGCACGCAGGAGTATGTAAAGCATTATATTTTATCCCTGCTGCCCTTTACATGGTGGTTCATCATATCATATACATTTGAGACATTGGTAAAGACAGACGGATTTCCCCGGTTTGCGGCTGCGGCTGTGGCTTCGGGCGCCCTGGTAAACTGTGTGCTGGATTATCTGTTTGTCATGGTATTTCGCTGGGGCATTGGGGGAGCCGGGGCAGCCACGGGACTTTCCCAGATGGTTCCGGTATTCCTGTATCTGAAACATTTCCTGGGGCCAAAGGCAACCATTCGCTTCGCCAGGCCGGTTTGGGACTTGGGACAGTTTATCCGGGTGGTGAAGATTGGCCTGTCCTCCGGTTTTACGGAGCTGTCAGCAGGCTTCACAGTATTTATGTTCAACCATGCCATTCTGCGGTATATTGGTGAACAGGGAGTGGTGAGCTACACAATCATCGCATATGTGAATACCATCGTGGTCATGTCCATGGCGGGAATCGCGCAGGGCATCCAGCCTTTAATCAGCTTTCATTACGGCAGACAGGAGCGGGATGTATGCAGCAGGCTTTTGAAGTACTCGCTGACAGCGTCCGTGGGCGTGGCGGGAATAGCCTTTATCTCTTCCATGGCAGGTGCTGACTGGCTGGTGGGTATTTTCATCTCTGAAAAGCTGGAAGGGCTCAGACAGTATTCTGCGTCTGTATTCAGGATATTCAGCCTGTCGTTTCTGGTGGTGGGATTTAATATTACAGGGGCAGGGTATTTTACAGCCATTGAGCGGCCGAAGGAGTCTCTGATTATCTCTTTGGGCAGAGGTATGGTTATCATAGCGGCCTCATTGGCAGTCTGTATTGGCGTGGGGGGAGGAGAAGGCATCTGGTGGGCGCCTGCTGTATCAGAGCTGATGTGCCTGGGCGTCACCCTGATTCTGGTGTATTTGTATACAAGAAGGGAAACTTTCAAATGCATATCTTGAAAAGGCAGAGTATCCTGTGCTAGAATGAAAAACAGAGGTATTAATTGCCCTTTGCCTCCATATATGGTACCATATTTAGTGTTTCGGACAAAACACCAGGTATGAGAAAAGAAAGAGGATTGAAAAATGGGAAAACTCTATGGAATCGGCGTAGGACCGGGAGACCCGGAACTGCTTACTTTAAAAGCGCACCGCATTCTCAATGCGGCGGATGTGATTTTTTGTCCTGAAAAGGAGGCCGGGGCAGGCAGCTTTGCCTTTGATATTATACAGGGACTTTTGGAGGACACAAAGGCGGAAATCGTAAATTTAGTTTATCCGATGCATTATCACGGCACGCAGCTGCGCGAAATGTGGAAGCAGAACGCGGGTTGTATCGCGCAGTATTTAAATGGGGACCGTACCGGCGCCTTTATTACGCTGGGGGATCCGGCGGTTTACAGCACATTTATGTATACCCTTCCCTACATAGAGGAAGCGGGCGTGGAGGTGGAGGTAGTGCCCGGCGTCACTTCCTTCTGCGCTGTGGCTGACTCCATGAAAATACCCCTGGTGGCCTGGAATGAGGACCTGGTGGTAGCCCCTGTGCGTAAAAACAGCAGTGAGGATTTGGGGAGGGTGCTCAGGGAACATGACAATGTGGTCCTGATGAAACCGTCCACTGACCCGCAGGCCCTGCTGAAGGCTCTTAAGGAGAACCATCTGGAGGACAGGTTTGTGCTGATTACCAAGACAGGCACAGGGGAGGAGCGTCTGGTGACTGACTTTGAGGAGCTGGAGCGGTATGATATACCGTATCTTTCCACGGTCATCATTAAGAAGCAGGGGAGGCAGTAATGATTCTATGTAATGACCTGCATAAACAGTTCGGTGATGTGGAAGCAGTGAAGGGTGTCTCCATGGAGATTCCCGACGGGATGTTTTTGGGCCTGCTGGGACCAAATGGGGCTGGAAAGACAACGCTGATGCGGATAATGACCGGACTTCTGGCGCCGGATACAGGCACCGTGGCCTTTGACGGACAGGTGATGGACCGGAATGCCGTGGCTGTCAAGCAGGCCATCGGCGTAACCAGCCAGCATGTCAATCTGGACAAGGAATTGACGGTGGAAGAAAATATGGAGTTTGCAGGCCGCCTTTACCGGATGGGAAAGGCGGATATTGCTGTGTCCACGGACCGCCTTCTGGCCTTTCTCGGACTGGACAGCGTCCGAAAAAGGGCGGCCCAGAACCTGTCAGGAGGAATGAAGCGCAAGTTGATGATTGCAAAGTCCCTGATTCACAATCCAAAATATCTATTTCTGGATGAACCAACGGTAGGCATCGACCCCAATGCCCGCCGGGATATATGGGATTTCCTGCACATACAGCACAAGGAGGGGAAAACCATACTTCTGACCACACATTATATCGAAGAGGCCCAGCACCTGTGCGATTATGTGATGCTGATTGACGGAGGGAAGATATTTAAGGAGGACACGCCCGCCGGACTGATTGATGAAATCGGGCAATTTAAGGTGGAGTACGAAGATGGGGACAGGATAAAGGCTGAGTTCTTTAAGGACCTGCCTGCTGCAAAGTCCAGGGCAGCCGGAATTGACGCGCTGTGCAGCGTGCTTCCTTCCACGCTGGAGGACGTATTTTTCCATTACACCAGCAAGGGGGTGGGAGGATGGAAATAACCACGATTTTGTGGCGGGAATGGCTGTTCCTCAAACGGAGGTTCTGGAGAGTTACATTTTCACAGATGGTATCGCCGCTTTTGTATTTTATTACCTTTGGGATGGGCCTGGGAAGAGTGATGGAGATGGATGGAAGGCCCTATCTCTACTACCTGATACCGGGCCTCTTAGCCATGACCACCATGCGCAACAGCTACACATCGGTTTCCACCCGCATCAGCGTCATGCGCCTCCATGAAAAGAGCTTTGAGTGTTATCTGTATTCACCCACCAGGATGCATCTGCTGGCTATGGGCCATATCCTTGCGGGAGCCCTCCGCGGTATGTATTCCGGTGTGTTTATCGTACTGTTGGGAATCGTGTCGGGGGCCAGGCTGGCCATGAACGGGTGGCTTTTGACCGCGGTTATCCTGAATTCGCTGATCTTTTCCGCCCTTGGCTTTCTGGCAGCCATGATGATGGAGAGCCATTACGACATGAACAATTTTACTAATATTGTCATAACGCCCATGTCGTTTCTGTGCGGCACCTTCTTTTCCCTGGACGGCATACCGGAAGCGCTTAAGTGGGTGGTGAATATGATGCCGCTGACCCATACCACCCGGCTTATACGGGAAATTTCGTTTGGCGGCAGTGTCAGCTGGCCCTCCATGGCATCCGCGGTCTTGTTTGCGGCAGCGTTTACCGGAGGCTGCGTGTGGACGTGTTACCGGGAAGCAAAAGCATAAAAACAGGGATTATGGAAAAAACTATAATATTGAGGAAAATAGATTGAAGACAAAAAAGAATGAACATGTGATAAAAGAGGTATATCCCGGCTCTATTGCGCAGGAGATGGAAATAGAACCGGGCGATATACTGCTTTCAATCAATCATGAAGTGATTGAGGATGTATTTGACTATCGGTATCTGATTAAGGATGAGTACATTGAGGTGGTCATAAGAAAACCGGACGGGGAAGAGTGGCTGCTGGAAATCGACAAGGAGTATGACGATGACCTGGGTGTGGAGTTTGAAAACGGCCTGATGAGCGATTACCGTTCGTGCAGCAACAAATGCATATTCTGCTTTATTGACCAGATGCCGCCGGGAATGCGGGAGACCCTGTATTTTAAGGACGACGATTCCAGGCTTTCTTTCCTGCAGGGAAATTACATTACTCTGACCAATATGAAGGAGAGGGACATAGAGAGAATCATCCGTATGCAGCTGGCCCCCATCAACATATCGGTGCAGACTACCAACCCGCAGCTGCGCTGTAAGATGCTCAACAACCGTTTTGCGGGAGATAAGCTTAAGTATCTGCAGATGCTCTATGACGGCCATGTGGAGATGAACGGCCAGGTGGTCTGCTGCAAGAACGTAAATGACGGAGCAGAGTTAGAGAGGACCATCCGGGATTTATCCCGATACCTGCCTTTCCTGAGAAGCGTTTCCGTGGTGCCTGCCGGAATTACAAAATTCAGGGAGGGATTGTTTCCCATTGAGTTATATACCAAGGAAGAGGCAGGCGCTGTCATCGACATGGTGGAAAGCCGCCAGCAGGAGTTTTATGAGCAATACGGCCTTCATTTCATTCATGCCAGTGATGAGTGGTACATTATTGCAGGCAGGGATTTCCCTGAGGAAGAGCGTTACGACGGCTATATCCAGCTGGAGAACGGCGTGGGTATGATGCGTATGTTCATCAATGAATTTAACGAGGCCCTGGAGGATGTGATCAGCAAAAAGGAGTATGAAGAGCTGGCCGGAACCGTTTCAAGGACCCTGACCATTGCAACGGGAAAGCTGACGTATCCCACCATCTGCGGCTTCGCAGGAAAGCTGATGGATGCGTTTCCCCATCTCACGGTTCATGTGTACGCTATAAGGAATGATTTCTTTGGGGAGACCATTACGGTATCCGGCCTTATAACGGGACAGGACCTGATAGGACAGTTAAAGGAACGGCAGGCAGCGGGGGAGGATTTGGGAGAAGTACTGCAGATTCCCTCCAATATGCTGCGGGTGGGTGAGCAGGTATTTTTAGATGATCTGACGGTCCGGGATGTGGAGCGGGAGCTGGGGATGAAGGTGGTGGCAGTGGAATCAGGAGGCAGGGAGTTCATTGACGCCATATTGGATCCGGAATACAGAATGGAACGAAGGAATGATAATTTTGTGTACATCCAGGCCTATGACCGGAAGTAAGATATAGTTTTAAACTATAGCTGCCCATAAAATTTACAAATTATCCCTTCCTTTTGTTTTGTGCTATGATTACTGCAATCAGAAAACATGAGCAGCCGGAAATCATGGCCAAGACTTATTGAAGGAAGGGAACAAACATACATGAAGACATCATCATTGTTCAACCATAAAACAGTACTGTCCCTGGAGGTTTTTCCTCCCAAAAGGACAGCGCCCGTTGACACGATTTATAACACGCTGGATGAGCTTAAGGGAATCACCCCTGATTTTATCAGCGTCACATATGGAGCGGGTGGCAGCGAGAACAGTCAGACAACGCTTAAGATTGCGTCTGCTATTAAGCATAAATACGGCATAGAGAGCGTGGCCCATATTCCGTGCCTGAACCTGACAAGGGACGATGTCCTGCTGATTCTGGAACAGCTGAAGGAACAGAAAATAGAGAATATACTGGCCCTGCGGGGGGACCGCACCGCGGACAGGGAGCCGGCTGGGGATTTCCGGTACGCGGCGGATTTGGTGGAGTTTATAAAGAACCATGGGGATTTTAATATAATAGGCGCCTGTTACCCGGAAGGCCATCAGGAATCCGGCGGCCTGGTAAGGGATATGAAACACTTAAAAGATAAGGTGGACGCCGGTGTCAGCCAGCTTATCACCCAGCTTTTCTTTGACAACGAGTATTTTTACCGCTTCAGGGAACGGATGGATTTGGTTGGAATCCATGTTCCGGTGGAGGCCGGAATCATGCCGGTGGTCAACAAAAAGCAGATTGAGCGCATGGTATCCCTGTGCGGCGTAAAGCTGCCGAAAAAATTCATCTCCATGATGGAGCGGTACGGGGATAACCCCATTGCCATGCGGGACGCGGGAATCGCCTACGCGGTAGACCAGATTGTGGACCTGGCAGCCGGCGGCGTGGACGGCATCCACCTGTATACCATGAATAATCCTTATATTGCCAACCGGATTTACGAATCCGTATTCCGGCTGATGGCGTCTTAGGGTAGGTTCTGCCCTAAGACTGACTGCTGATCAGCCGGTGTAATTCCTCCAGATATTTCCCGGCAAATTCGCTGAGATGGATTCTGGGGTCCCCAATCCATCCGATGACCATGTTTTCCTCTGTTTCCAGGGGAACTGCCATGATGGAGTCGCCGTTCAGGTTGCGGTTTAAAATGCCGCTGCATATGGTATATCCGTTTAGTCCGATGAGAAGATTGAACAGGGTGGCCCTGTCGCTGACATAGATTACTTTTTTTCTGGGAATGGTGCTGAGGATTTCCTCTGAGAAGTAAAAGGAATTTTTTTCGCCCTGCTCAAAGGCCAGGAAGGGGTAATCCTCCAAATCCTCAATGGCAACGCTGTTTCTGGCGGACAGGGGGTGGGTTACGCTGATGAATACATGGGGGCTGGCCTTAAACAGCGGATGGAATAAAAGGCCGCTTTCCTTGAACAGCTTTTCCAGCACCTTCCGGTTAAAATCATTGATGTAGAGGATGCCCAGCTCACTCCTGTAATTCTTTACATCGTCGATAATCTCATAGGTGCGGGTCTCCCTCAGGGTGAATTCATATTCGTCCGTGTTCTGGCAGGATACCAGGTTGGCGAACGCATTGACGGCAAAGGCATAGTGCTGGGTGGATATGGAGCAGATACGCTTCACCGGTTTTTTGTTTGTGTAGTGCTGCTCCAACAGCTCGGCCTGCTCCAGCACCTGTCTGGCATAGGACAGGAACTCCATTCCCTGGGAAGACAGGGCGATCCCCTTGGAGCTGCGGTTGAAGATGGATATGCCCATTTCCTTTTCCAGCTCCCTTACTGAATTGGAAAGACTGGGCTGGGTTATGAAAAGATGTTTGGCTGCCTCGGAAATAGAGCCGCAGTTTACGATGGTTACAATATAGCGCAGTTGCTGCAGGGTCATGACTAATACCTCCATTGCATTTAATGCATGGAGGTATTTTAGCACGAAATGATATAGTTTAAAACTATGTCATTCCATATTTTTATGATTTTTGCGGTACCGTCCTGATGTCAGCCGGCTGATGCGTCTGTGAAGTTCGGAACAGATACAGTAAAAGGTTATGACGGTAAGGCAGACGGCTGTCAGCAGGAGGGCATAGTCTGTGAAGGATTGGGGACGGTTTCTGTATGCCCTGTTAAGAAATGGTATCCCCAAAACAATGGAGAAATACCAGAAAGCAGGGGCAGCCCATCTTCCCAGGGCCCTTATGGGGTAAAATCCGGCCCGGGCCCGGCTGTTTCCCCGGTGGGATGTTCCGGGAGCAGCAGAGCATTTCCGGGAGACGTATTCTCCCAGCTGGCAGACGGCAAACAGGGCGGTAAAGTAAACAGCCGTTCCGATGATGGTATGAAGCTGTTTTGGCGTGAGCCATATGCTCCAGGCCCGGGCCGGTGCTGGGCCGGATGATCCGGCCGTTTCTGCCCATGCAGAGCCGGATACGTCTGTCCATGCCGTGCCTGACATTCCCAGATATATGGGAATGAAAATGGAGAACAGGATACGAAAGCCGTTGACAAAGATGGTCAGCAGATAGGAAGCCAGGGCGCTTAGGGCCATCCATCCTATTTTTCCCTTTATGGTTCTCATCCGGTGAATATAGGAAAAGACCAGGGCTGTCATGGAAATCATCAGGAACTGGAGACCGGAGCAGGAGGCAGCTATGATGAAGCGGCAGGAGTGGCTGACATAACCTGTCTGAGGGACCTTTATGAAGGGAATTCCGCTAAGGGCGCTGACCCACCGGGCAGTGGGGGCCAGAATCCATGAGAGGCTGTCCGGGCCCCCGCGGCTGTAATAATATTTCATTCCCAGCAGCAGGAAGGCTCCTGCCAGATAGAAGGGGATGTTGCGGCGGATTAAAGATTTAGCGCTAGGAATGTCCATTGATTAAGCCTCCTCTGTTTTTCTCTTTTTTCTGTCAGCCCGGCTTCGGCGGATACAGCCTGCTGCCATTATGACTCCTGCGGCACACATCAGTATCAGGGTTCCTGGTTCTGAGCCAATGGTATATCCGGCTCCCACGGCAAAATTAGATACGTGCTGCGGCAGCGGAAGGGGCTGTTTCACATCCGCGGCAGAACCATCCTGGCTGCGGACTGTTTCAGTCACGGCAATAAATGACGTGTAGGGCGTCATCATGCTGTAGTCCAGTCCAAGCTGTGTGACTGTTTTTTTGATCATGGCCTGTCTGACTGCATCCTGGACATCCTCCCGTGTGCCGTAATCTGTCAGACGTTCCACCTTTGTCCTGGCCCACAGATAGGGGATGGCTGTATTGTCTGCCGGGGCCTCTGCCCGGCCTACCGGTATTTCCTGCATATAATCCTGGTTTCCGGTTTTTCCGGTTATACGAATGGTGCCGGAAGGCTGGCCCCGCCATTTTCCAAACAGGACAATGGGTCTTTGGGCAAACAGGGTGGGAAGGATGTCCGGCTCTACATCGTAAACATCAAAACCGTCAAAGGAAACATTTATGCCGGTCATGACAGGGGACTGGATATAAGTGCTGAAATCACAGGCTGTGTCTGATGCCTGTGACGGTTCTGTTACAACAAAGGCTTCGCCGGAACCGGCTTTTGCGATTCCGTCGATTAAATAGCGGTTGACGGAGGTGCCGATTCCAAAGGAGAAGAAATCTGCTGTCTTAAGATTCCTGTTTATGAGGCTGAATATGGACGATTCATCGGACATATAGCCGTCTGTGATAGTGACAATGCTTCTGGCCATCCGCGGGTCCCTTGGAAGGGAGACTGCCTGTTCAAGGGCCGGGGCCAGCTCCGTGCCGCCGCCTCCGTCCTGGCGCTCAATCAGGTCAATGGCCTGCCGGATGTTTTCTGCGGTGGCAGGTACGGATTTTGGCGCCATGGAAACGGCTGTATCTGAGAACAGGATCAGGTTAAACTGGTCAGAATCCCTGAGATTGCCAACCAGGTTCCCTATGAGCTCCTTTGCGGTGTCAAGGGGATACCCGAACATGGAGCCTGACACATCCAGCACAAATATGTATTCACGGGGCGGAATCTCTTCCGCCCTGACACGCTCCGGGGGCTGTACCATCAGCATGAAGAAATTTTCTTTTTCCCCGGTGTTCAGCATGAGTCCGCAGTTTATCTCCTGCCCGGTAAGTCTGTAATCCAGGATGAAGTCCCGGTCCCCTGCAAACTCCCCGGAATCAGAGAGGGTTACATGGGCAATGGATTCGCTTTCCTTTTCCACCTTGATTTTATGGGAACTGCTGGTCAGGCTGGAAATGGGGACGCCTGCGGAGAGGCTGACGGCAATTTCATAGGTACCCTGCGGGGCGGTCCCTTCCTCCAGGTAAGGACTTGCCGTCCACTCATCTCCCCCGCCTGTTTCCGGGGCAGAGCCGGCATACCGTGGGCCGGTCACGGTGGGGAACACAAACTGGTAAACCCCGTCCCTGGGGGATATCAGTTCGGTGTAGTGCAGTTCAATTCGCACCGTATCCCCGGGCATTACATTGGCCACATTCATGGTAAATACATTGGGACGCTGCTGCTCCAGCAGAGAGGCGCTTTTTCCCTCGCTTTTAGCTTCCTCGAATTCTGTTTTGGCCTCTTCCCTTTCCTTTATTTTTGCCGTGATTACCTCGTTCCCGATTTCCATTTTCATTCCATGTACCGTAACCCTGGCAGATGCCGGGAACACGTAGCTGGCATTGATGGGTATTGTCCCTTCGTTGGCATAGGTCTGGGTGACATATGTTTCGGCAATGACACCGTTTATTGTGGAGGACACACTTGTGTCCTTCAGGGGGAACTGGTCTGCCGCCTGTGCAGCGTCCTGTACAAAGAAATAGGGGGCAAGGGTCTTGTCCGCCGTATCCCCGTCCGGTTCCTCACCGTAGACCGCAGCAGGGGTCAGGGCCAGCATAAGTAGTGTCAGACATACATAAAGCCAGGTTTTCTTCCGTTTCATTGTTTGCACCTCGTTTGTTTTTGTTTGGGGTTTTCTTATAATCCAGATTACAATGGCCAGGCATCAAAATGGCATCAAAGATGCATCATATTTGCATCATATGAAAAAACAAGTGAAAACCAAATGAAAACCAAATGAAAAAGGAAATCATTGACATCCTGTAATTTTAGTTATAAAATAAGTACCGGGAATGAAGTTCTCCCTTAGTCTGACTAGAACCGCTTATAAAGCTGATGACTTCTGCATTATGTATTAACGCAGAAATGATCGGCTTTTTCTGCGTTTATAAGGAGGAAAAGGATATGCTGATTAGTATTGCTTTTATGTTGATGCTGGGAATGTTTCTGGGGTGGGTGTGCAGGAAGCTGCGCCTGCCCGGCCTTATGGGGATGATTTTTACCGGGGTTCTTCTGGGTCCCTACGCCCTGAATCTGATTGATGGGTCTATATTGAATATTTCTTCAGAGCTGAGACGGATTGCCCTTATTATCATATTGATGAGGGCAGGGCTTTCCCTGGATTTAAATGACCTTAAAAAGGTGGGGCGCCCGGCCGTGCTCATGTGCTTTCTTCCGGCCTGCTTTGAGATATTGGGAATGGTCCTTCTGGCGCCCCGGCTACTGGGGATTTCGGTTCTCGACGCCGCCATCATGGGAGCTGTGGTGGGAGCGGTGTCCCCGGCTGTCATAGTTCCCAAGATGTTAAAGCTGATTGAAGACGGGTACGGCACGGATAAGGGGATTCCGCAGCTGCTTTTGGCAGGGGCATCCGTGGACGATGTGTTTGTGATTGTGATGTTCACGGCGTTTACGGGCCTGGCCCAGGGCGGGAGCGTATCACCCATAAGCTTTGTTAAGATACCTGTTTCCATTCTGATTGGAAGTTTTATCGGACTGGCGGCCGGCTGGGGGCTGGCCGTATATTTTAAGAGAGTCCATATTCGGGATACGGTCAAGGTCATCATTCTGCTGTGTGTCTCTTTTATCCTGGTGACGTTAGAGGACAGATATTCGGATATTGTGCCCTTTTCCTCCCTGATTTCAGTCATGGGAATCGGAATCGCCCTTCAGAAGAAACGGGAGGAGGCAGCCCGCCGTCTTTCCGTTAAGTTCAATAAGGTGTGGGTCTGTGCCGAAATCATGCTCTTTGTCCTGGTAGGGGCAACTGTAAACATCCATTATGCATTGAGCGCAGGCGTGTGGGCGGTTATACTGATATTCGGCGTGCTGGTTTTCAGGATGGCAGGCGTGTTCTGCTGCCTGGCCGGGACCAGGCTTAATATGAAGGAGCGGGTATTCTGCATGATAGGTTATATGCCAAAAGCTACGGTACAGGCCGCCATAGGCGGGGTGCCTCTGGCCATGGGTCTGGCCTGCGGAGATATCGTGCTGACGGTGGCTGTGCTGGCCATATTGATTACCGCACCTTTGGGAGCTTTTTTGATTGACCTGACCTATAAGCGTTTTTTGCAAGAAAGATTATAAGAAAGATCAGAAGAAAGATGAATCCTGCCATTGTGGAGATCAGAACCGCATGGTAAAATGAGAAAAGACTGGTTTGCACAAAGGAGAGGCCAAATGAAGGATGTAAAGAAAATATGCAAAATAGCTGTCATCCAGGCCGCGCCTGTCATGTTTGACAAGGATGCCTGCACACAGAAGGCCGTGGATTTGATTCAGGAGGCATCCCGGAGGGGAGCCCAGCTTATGGTGTTTCCGGAACTGTTCATACCGGGCTACCCTTACGGCATGACATTCGGGTTCCGGGTGGGCAGCCGCAGCGGGGAGGGAAGGCAGGACTGGAAGCTGTATCTGGATAACTCCATTCTGGTTCCCGGGAAAGAGACAGAAAAAATAGGCATGGCTGCGCGGGAAGCAGGGGCTTACGTCAGCATCGGTGTTTCCGAACGGGATGGGGTGACAGGAACGCTTTACAATACAAATCTGTTTTTCTCACCCCGGGGAAGCCTGGTTTGTGTACACAGGAAGTTAAAGCCCACAGGGGCTGAGCGGGTGGTATGGGGGGACGCCGACCGGGGATATTTTCCGGTTGAGGATACGCCCTGGGGGGTGATGGGAAGCCTGATCTGCTGGGAAAGCTATATGCCCCTGGCCAGGGCGGCCTTGTATGAAAAGGGAGTGGCCCTGTATATTTCCCCTAATACAAATGACAATCCGGAATGGCAGTCCACGGTACAGCACATTGCTCTGGAGGGAAGGTGCTATTTCATCAACTGTAACATGTATATTACAAGAGACATGTATCCTGAAAACCTGTGCTGCCGGGATGAGATTGACGGGCTGCCGGATACGGTGTGCCGGGGAGGCAGCTGCATTGTGGACCCATACGGGCACTACGTGACAGAGCCGGTGTGGGATAAGGAAGCCGTTATCTATGCGGATCTGGAGATGGACAGGGTAAGCGCCAGCCGGATGGAATTTGATGTCTGCGGCCACTATTCCCGTCCGGATGTGCTGAGGCTTCAGATTGACGACAGATAATCCAGAGGAAAGCAGGTTTTATGGGCGTGAAGACAGAATCAGATACAGGGCAGCATCAGCGGCTGGAGGATGTGAAGAAACTGGCCAGCCGTATTATGCACATGCACTATTGCGAGCATGATATAGAGGGAATCACCTCCTGCTTTTCAGAACAGTTTTCCTGGATGGGGGCTGGGGAGCAGGAGTATTTGTCAGGCCGGAAGGCCTGCGCGGACCACTTCCGCAAATTCAGGGAGAGCATACCTGACTGTAATATATGGGATGAGGAGTACGATGTGGTCTGTCCCATGGAAAACGTGTATGTTGTTATGGGAAGGATGTGGATAGCCACGGATCCCGGCACCCGGATGTACCTGAAAGTACATCAGAGGGTGACCTTTGTATTTCGGGATACGGAGGACGGGCTTACATGCTCCCATATCCACTGCTCCAATCCTTATCAGGAAATGCTGGATGGGGAAAGCTTTCCGGAGAAAATCGGCAGGCAGTCCTATGAGTATGTCCAGGAGCGTTTAAATGCTCTGGAGGAGGAGACAAAACAGCAGAACCGCCAGCTGGAGGTCATCATGTCCTCCATTGCGGGCGGATTAAAGATAAGCAATGACGATGAAACCTACTCCTTTGCATTTGTCAGCAAGGAGGCGGCAGCCCTGTTCGGCTATACCGTGGAGGAATTCATGGAGGTAACCGGGGGGACAGCTGTGGGCAACGTATATCCTCCGGACCTTCCCGGCGCCCTGGCTGACTGTGCCGAGGCGTTCAGGGACGGAAATCTTACATATTCCACCCGTTACAGGGTGCGCTGTAAGGACGGAAGCCTGAAATGGATCATTGACAGCGGAAAAAAAGCCCAGGACGCAGACGGGAACTGGATGGTCAACAGCCTGTACCTGGATGTGACCCGGTCAGAGGAGGACGCCCAGCGCCTGAGGGAGCAGACCCAGCTGCTGACCAGTATTTACGATACGGTTCCATGCGGCATCATCCGTTTTGTCAGGGACATAGAGGGCGGATACCGTCTTGTTTCCATCAACAGGGCCGTCCTGAATCTGATGGGCTACAAGGATATGGAGGAGGGTTTAAACGACTGGCACGACGGCGTCCTGGGAGCTGTGCTGGAGGAGGACCGCCTGATTCTGCAGGAGGCGTACCGCAAACTGAGGGAGATTGGTGACCGGCAGGACCAGGAATACAGGGTCAGGTGGAAGGACGGAAGTATCCACTGGCTGGAGGGGACCAGCATGGTGGTGGGGGTAACTCCCCAGGGTGAGGATATTTTACAGCGCACGGCTGTGGATATCACCCAGCGCAAGATTCTTCAGGAACAGCTGGAGCGGGAGCAGGAGATGTACCGGGTTTCCATGGAGGTCAGTTCAGCCGTCATGTTTGAGTACCGGATGGACGAGGATGTATTTATCAGCTATGAGCCAAAGACAGGACAGGGTGTGCTACGTAACGAACTGAGGGATTACTCCAGGACGCTGCTAAAACGGCAGGTGGTGCACCCGGATGATGTGCCCACAGTCATTGACAATATATGCAACGGCCGATCTGAGGTATTTGAAGTCCGCGTGTCCGTTCCCGGCGGTGAGCCCGGAACCTATATATGGCACAGGGTCAACAGCAGGCTGATGATGGAGAATGGGAAGCCCAGCCGGGTGGTGGGCGCGCTCCACAATATCCATTCCATGAAATCAAAACTGTCAGAGAACAGCGAGCGGCTGTATATGAGCCAGTCAGCGCTTCAGGCCATCAATGGCGTGTATATGAGTATTTTCTATGTGAACCTGCCGGAGGACAGCTATTATGCGGTAAGGCTGCCGGAGGTGCGCGGTGGGGCGGTGCTGCCGAGGAACGGGTGCTACTCCACAGAGCTTTGCAGTTATATCCTGTCCGATGTGGACCAGGCGGACAGAAAACGGGTGATGTCCATCTGTGAGCGTGAATGGCTTCTGGGGGAACTGGCCGGAGGAAACGAACACATTGAGGTGGAGTTCAGGCACGGCTTCTCTCCTCTGTGGCTGCGTCTGGAGGTCCACATGGTTGCCTCCAAGGAGGGCAGGCCCAGGACGGCCATTATAGCCCTGCGCAACATCAGCGCCGAGAAACAGCGGGAATTGGAGTATTATGATGAGGAGAAGAAGGCAAAGCACGCCCTGGAGGAGGCGTATGATTCACTGAACCGGGCCAACCAGGCAAAGTCGGATTTTCTTTCCAGGATGAGCCACGACATCCGCACGCCCATGAATGCAATCATGGGCATGACTGCCATAGCCCAGAGCAATCTTAACAACCGTGATAAGATAGAGGACTGTCTGTCTAAAATCAGTCTCTCGGGCAGCCACCTTCTGGATTTAATCAATAAGGTGCTGGACATGTCGAAAATAGAGTCCGGCAATGTGGGACTGAGCGAAGATGCCTTCTGCCTGGAGGAATTGGTGGAGGAGGTATCCCTTATCGTAAAACCGGATATGGACAGCAAAGGACAGGAACTGTCCATCAGCTTAAAAGAGATAGACCACCATGCCGTATATGGGGACGCGGTCCGGGTCAAACAGATTCTCATTAATCTGCTGTCCAACGCCGTGAAGTACACCTCTGACAGGGGGCATATAGCCGTATCCCTGGAAGAGAAGCTTTCCAGTGAAAGCGGGGTGGGATGCTTTGAGTTTGTGGTGGAGGACGACGGAATCGGCATGGCCCCGGAATTCCTGGAAAAGCTGTTCATGCCCTTTGAACGGGCTGAGGATTCCCGGGTCAGCCAGGTCCAGGGAACGGGACTGGGGCTGGCCATAACCAGGAATCTGGTGCAGATGATGAACGGCACCATACGGGTGGAAAGCCAGCTGAACAGGGGAACCCGGTTCATTGCCACCATATATCTGAAACTTGCCGGGGAGGAAGATACCGGAGAACGGTCCCAGAACGGAAATACCCCCAGGACCCCGGCTTCATTTCCGCCCGGAACATGTGTGCTGCTTGCAGAGGACAATGAGCTGAACCGTGAAATCGTGGTGGAGCTGTTGTCTATGTTCAACATCACGGCTGTATGCGCTGTCAACGGCCGGGAGGCCGTGGAACGGTTTGAGACAGACCCGCCTGGGACCTACGCCCTTATCCTCATGGATATACAGATGCCGGTTATGGACGGTTACACGGCTGCCAGTGCTATCCGCAGCCTGGGAAAGACCGGCAGGCGGCCGGACGGGACTGGGATTCCCATTATCGCCCTTACGGCAAACGCATTTGCCGACGACGTGTACCGGGCCAAACAGGCGGGAATGGATGAGCATGTAACCAAGCCGCTGGAAATCAGCCGTCTGCTGGAAATCATGCACCGGTACCTGGACGTTCCAGCCCGGAACCGTACAGAATAAAAGTCCGGATTAAAAGTTTGTTAAAGAATGGGCCATCCCCTTGTGTAATCCCGGTTTATCCAATATAATAGGCCGTAAACAGAATTACATGAGGAGAAGACGGATTCCATGGATGACGAATTCGGCGGCACTGCCCCGAAGCATAGATATTTCGATACAATTTACCACATAAGTGGGATAAGGCATGGCTTGCGCACAATTGGGCGCAGGCCGTGTCTTTTTGTTTTTTACCGGCTTGCCCATAAAAGGTGCGCCGTCCATGGATGTTATTCCTGTCCGGACAGAAAGGAAGAATAATGAAGACCGAAGCGAGAAAAATATTTATCATTAACTGCATGTACTTTACAATCCTGCTGCTGGCAGCCTTTGTACTGCTGAAATACGGGCTGCCCATGGTGGCCCCCTTTGTCACTGCGTTTGTGATCGCGTATCTGTTAAGGAGGCCAATCTGCTTTGCGTCAGTCCGTCTGCACATGAACAGGAAGATTACAGCTATTCTTATGGTGCTCCTGTTCTACAGTGTGGCTGGGCTGCTGTTTACCCTTCTCTGCGTCAAGATGTTTTCCAACGGGAAATCGTTGGTGGCAAGCCTGCCGTCGGTTTATGCCAATTATGCGGAACCTGTGTTTACCGGGATTTTCGGAGGCATCGAACAATATCTTCTGCGGATGGACCCGTCTCTCCTTGGGGCCTTAGAGGAGCTGGAGGGACATTTTGTGCAGTCCGCGGGACAGATGGTATCAGGAATCTCCATGTCAGTCATGGGATGGCTTTCCGGCTTCGCCTCATCCCTTCCTGGTATGTTTATCAATCTGCTGCTCATGGTCATTACCACCTTTTTCATTGCGGCTGATTATGAACTGCTGACCGGATTCTGTCTGCGGCAGCTGGGGGAACGGCCCAAGGAGGTATTTATGGAGATACAGTCCTATGTGGTGGGCACCCTTTTTGTGTGTATCCGCTCCTATGCCCTGATTATGACCATTACCTTTGTGGAACTGTCCATTGGACTGACGCTTATTGGGGTGGAGAATTCACTGGTTATTGCGTTTCTTATCGCTGTATTTGACATTCTTCCCGTGCTGGGGACAGGGGGAATCATGATCCCGTGGACGGTCATCACTGCCCTTATGGGCAGCCACGGCCTGGCACTGGGGCTTCTGGTGGTGTATCTGGTCATAACGGTTGTGCGCAATATCATAGAGCCTAAAATTGTAGGGAGCCAGATTGGCCTTCACCCGGTGGTGACGCTGGTGAGCATGTTTGTGGGAGCGCAGCTTTTGGGGGTACTGGGATTATTCGGATTTCCCATTGGCCTGTCCCTGCTGCGCTATCTGAATGAGACAGGGTCCATCCGGCTGTTTAAGACGGCAGGGGAAGAATCGCAGCAGTTATTCCATAAGGAACAGATTTAAAGGAACAGATTGAAAGAACCAGATTTCAGGAACCAGATTTCCTTCCATCACGTATTGCATCCCTGCCGGTATGCTTGGTATAATGGTAGGGATAAGCGGGAGAGGAGGGAATGCAGAAGATTATGACTGAAAAAGAACGGATGTTGTCGGAAAAGCTTTATATACCAATGGATGAGGCGCTTGCAGCAGACTGTGCCAGGTCCAGGCGGCTGGTCCGTCTGATTAATGGGACCACGGAAGAACAGGCGGAGTACAGGGTGCAGCTTTTTAAGGAACTGTTTGGCAGGACAGGGGAAAATCTATGGGTGGAGCCGCCTTTTCACTGCGACTACGGCTGCCATATTTCTGTGGGTGAAAATTTCTATGCCAATTTTGACTGTATCATTCTGGATGTATGTGATGTGACCATCGGAGATAATGTATTCCTCGCCCCCAGGGTTTGTATCTATACCGCAGGGCATCCCATCGACGCCGGAGTACGCCGCAGACAGCTGGAATACGGAAAGAAGGTAGTGATTGGGAATGATGTGTGGGTGGGAGGAAATACCGTCATCAATCCCGGAGTCACCATTGGGGACAATGTGGTCATTGGTTCAGGTTCCGTGGTTACGAAGGACATTCCATCCGGCGTCATTGCGGCCGGGAACCCCTGCCGTGTCCTCCGGCCTGTTACAGAGGAGGATACCAGGTACTGGGAGGAGCTTGAAAGAGAATATCGAAGGGACAGAGGAGAGTAAAGACATGGAACAGGAAGGCCAGAAGCATCAGCGCCGTGTGCGCTACAAGGGAACGCATCCCAAACGTTACGAGGAAAAATATAAGGAGCTCCAGCCGGAAAAGTACCCGGAAACCGTGGCAAAGGTCATCCAGAAGGGAAGCACCCCTGTGGGTATGCATATCCCTATCATGGTAAATGAGATACTGGAGTTCCTTCAGATACAGCCTGGCCAGACTGGCCTGGACGCCACCCTGGGATACGGGGGCCATACCAGCAGGATGCTGGAGCGCCTGGAGTCAAAGGGCCATATCTATGCCCTGGATGTGGATTCCATCGAGATGGAAAAGACCAGGCAGCGGCTTGAACATATGGGCTATGGGCCGGAGATACTCACCATCCGGAAACTGAACTTTGCCAATATAGACCAGATAGCCGGAGAATTCGGGCCGCTGGATTTTGTGCTGGCAGATTTAGGCGTGTCATCCATGCAGATTGATAATCCGTCCAGAGGCTTTTCTTTTAAGAAAGAAGGCCCCCTGGACCTGCGTCTGGACCCTCTTAAGGGAGAGCCTGCATCAGAGCGGCTGAAGGGTCTTACCCAGGAGGAATTAACAGGCATGCTCATGGAGAATTCCGACGAACCCTACGCAGAGGAGATTGCCCGTACGGTTATGGGTGAAATCAAGCGGGGAAGGGAGGTTGCCACCACCACCAGGCTATATGAGATGGTAGACAGGGCGCTGGCGTTCATTCCGGAGGAGGAACGGAAGGAGGCAGTGAAGAAGTCCTGCCAGAGGACATTTCAGGCCCTGCGCATTGATGTGAACAGCGAATTCGAGGTGTTGTATGAATTTCTGGACAAGCTTCCCGGCGTATTAAAGCCGGGAGGAAGGGCAGCCATCCTGACCTTTCACTCCGGCGAGGACAGGATTGTGAAGAAATCATTTAAGGAAATGTACAGGGCAGGCCTTTACAGCCAGGTTGCCGGGGATGTGATACGTCCTTCGGCAGAGGAGTGCAGGATGAACAGCCGTGCCCATTCCACGAAAATGCGGTGGGCCATAAAAGCAGAAGACAGTAACAGTTAGGCAGAAACAGTTAGGCAGTAACAGTTAGTCAGAGGCAGGGAGGTATCATAATGAAAGCTTTATTTATAGGGGGAACAGGAACCATCAGCACAGCGGTGGCAGCGCTGGCCATGGATAAAGGATGGGAGGTTACCCTTCTCAACAGGGGTTCCAAACCTGTGCCGGAGGGGATGGAGTCCATGGTTGCGGACATTCACGACGAGGCAGCAGTGGCCCGTATAATGGAGGGCAGGACATATGATGTGGTGGCCCAGTTCATTGCATATGGGGCGGAGGACGTGCAACGCGACATACGGCTCTTCCAGGAAAAGACAAGGCAGTATATCTTTATCAGCAGCGCGTCCGCGTACCAGAAACCAGCGGCAGGCTGTCCCATAACGGAGAGCACGCCTTTAATCAACCCTTACTGGGAATATTCACGTAAAAAGATTGATGCGGAGGAGGTGCTTACGGCAGCATACCGCAAGAATGGATTCCCGGTAACGATTGTGCGCCCCAGCCATACATATGATGGTAAAAAGCCGCCGGTAGCCATACATGGCCATAAGGGAAACTGGCAGATATTAAAGCGGATACTGGAGGGAAAGCCGGTTATCATACCGGGGGACGGCACCTCCCTGTGGACACTGACCCATTCCGCTGATTTTGCCAGGGGGTATGTGGGCCTGATGGGCAATCCCCATGCCATAGGCAATGCCTACCATATTACCAGCGATGAGTCCATGACATGGAACCAGATTTATGAAACGCTGGCAGAGGCATTGGACAGACCTCTTAACGCCCTTCATGTGGCATCTGATTTTCTGGCAGAGCACGGAAAGGAATATGATTTTGCAGGCCAGCTTCTGGGGGATAAGGCGTGTACAGTCCTGTTTGACAACACAAAAATCAAGAGGGCTGTGCCTGATTTTGTATGCACCGTATCCATGGCAGAGGGGATTAGAAGCTCGGTCCGCTATATGATGGACCATCCGGAGAGCCAGACACCGGACCCGCAGTTTGATGCGTGGTGCGACCGGATTGCCGGGGCATGGAAGGCTGCGGATGAGGCATTTGGAAAATAGGGATTGGTTGGGAAACGGTTGGATGCATCAGCAGTGAAAGCGGATATACGGCAGGAGGTCCGGGGCATATGGATGGATGTACATGGTGTCTGTGCAATGAAAAGATGAAGAAATACCACGATGAAGAATGGGGCGTCCCTCTTCATGATGACCACAGGCAGTTTGAGTTTCTCATGATGGAAGTTATGCAGTGCGGGCTGAACTGGAATATGATGATACAGAAACGGGAAATCTTCAGACAGTGCTTTGACGGGTTTGATTACGACAAGATTGCGTCATATGAAGAGGAGGATATTGAACGGATTCTGTCCTGTGAAGGAATGATTAAATCCCGCAGAAAGGTAGAGGCTGTTATCCATAATGCCAGGTGTTTCCAGAAGGTCAGGCAGGAATACGGCTCATTCAGCTCGTACATATGGGGCTTTTCCGGGGGAAAGACCATTCTCTACGCAGGCCATCAAAAGGGAAAAATCCCGGCCCAGAACGCCCTGTCCCAGCAGCTCAGCCAGGATTTGAGGAAACGCGGTTTCAAGTACCTGGGTCCGGTCACGGTTTACTCCCATCTCCAGGCCTGCGGGGTGATTAATGACCATGTGGAAGGATGTTTCCGGTATCATGATTTGATAGAGCATTACCCCACTGTGAAGAAGCGGGATAAGAAGTAGGCGGGCTAAGAAGTAGGATGTATCTATAATATTTGTCTGCAACATGGAGATGAAAGGGGTTCCAGGCTGTCCAGGGCTGGGAATCCCTTTTGTCCGTATGGGCTGTTTTCTGCGGTCTCCGCCCGGAATTCCTCTGCTTTCTCCATACGACAGAAAAGCTTTAACTGAAATTAAGAATTACTAAAAGAACAAAGGCCCCATGTGTGCTACCATAGAATCATCAGAGATATCAGGGCGGTTGGGGAACCGGAAGCACCTGATGCAAGGAGGAGACTATTATGAAAATGAGATGGCGTGTGGCAGCGGTCATAGTATGTGTGGCGGCGTTGTCTTACTGTGCGGACAACAGGCCCGACCTGACGCTGGCTGAGAAACCGGTGATTTACCTGTACCCGGAACAGGCCCAGGAGGTCAGTGTCAGGCTGGACTATGATGGGAGGCTTACGGACACGATTCCGGCCTACGGGGATGGATGGAAGGTGACGGCCTGGCCGGATGGAAGACTGGTGGATCATAACGACGGGAAGGAATATCCCTATTTGTTCTGGGAAGGAGAAGACCGCACAGCGTATGACATGACGAAAGGGTTTGTGGTTTTGGGAAGCGGGACAGAGGCGTTTCTCAGGGAGAAGCTGGAGCATTTGGGGCTGAAGGAAAAGGAGTATGAAGCATTCATCGAATACTGGCTGCCCAGGATGGAGGGCAATCCTTATAACCTGATTACATTCCAGAAGGAAGCCTATGAGGAGACGGCCGGGCTTCTTATATCGCCAAAGCCGGACAGCATACTGAGGGTATTCATGGTATACATGCCGCTGGAGCAGCCTGTCCAGGCGGAGGAACCGGAGCTGGCCCCCTTTGAGCGCAGGGGCTTCACCGTGGTGGAGTGGGGAGGAAAGGAGATTTTGGCAGAATGAAAGTAACACCTGTTGTTTACTATAAGAAACCCGGATATCCCACCGGGGCTGACATGAAATCCCGTCCCGAACTGCTAAAAAAAGTGCCGCACAGATGGTCTGGGAACGGTGTGGTGCTGACGGCTCTGGGAATGTCCCTGGCATTGTGCGCATGCGCAGCCCGGGGAGATATGGAGCCGGGAGGTGTGAAACCTGGGAATACGGAACCGGGAGTTGGGGAGCCGGAAGATACAGGGGCAGGAGGTGCAGGTCAGGACTACCGGGGCAAAACAGAGGACGGAGAAGCTCATAAGGGGTTGGTGGCTCCTGTATTCATCCACGGGGAGGGGACAGGCGCCTATGGCTGTATAGCGGTGACCGCGCCATTTTTCCTGTCAGAGGAGGAGGCCTGGGAAATTATAAAGTCCGAGGCGGAAAGCTACAAAGGGATTACATTTTCCCGGAACACCCCGCCTGTGCTTGAGGATGTAAAACTGCCGGAGAGCCGTCTGTTCAGCGGCAAAACAGAGAAAAAGCAGTCCCTCAGGGACGGTGATTTATGTCTGGACGGAGCGGACGCAGATAATAAGATAGCATTTGAATTCATCTCCCAAGACGATGTGTATGAATGGAGAAAGGAGAATGAGGAAGCCGCGGCCACCTTTACACTCTATGATACAAAGGGCACCGCAGAACAGCTGAGGGAGGAACTGGTTTCCTATGGACCTGACATAGCTCTGGGAATCTTTTATGACCCGTGTAATGATGTGGATATGGAAGGCGCGTATGACGCCATGGCAAAGGCAGAGGAACAGGGGATGACCTTTGACTGGGAAGGAGCCAAGCTGGAACAGGAGGCCAGGGCAAGGGCAAAATCAGAGGAGGAGCTGCGCGCCCAGGTGCGCGATTTTCTGGATTGGCTGAAAGGACAGGGGGTAATCTGATGCATGTGACGCTTCACCTGACCAATGCCTGCAACCTGGCCTGCGGATACTGTTATGAGTGTCACCAGAAGGACTATATGACGGTGGAGACTGCCAAAAAGGCGGCTCTTCTGGCAGCCGGGAAAGGGCAGTCCTCCTGCGGCATCGTATTCTTCGGCGGGGAGCCCCTGCTGTGCAGGGATGTGATTTACCGCACAGCTGCTGCCTGCCGGGACATGGAAAACGCCCTGAATACCAGATTCCATTTTAAGATAACTACAAACGGAACACTTTTAGACCGTGAATTTCTGGACTATTCCAGAAAAAACCGCATATTAATCGCGCTGTCCCATGATGGAACGAAAAGGGCCCATGACTTTTTCCGAAGGCATAAGGACGGAAGGGGCAGCTATGACGAACTGGAGTCCGTGACCGAAGAACTGCTGGCCGCCCACCCTTACGCGCCGGTTATGATGACGGTATGCCCGGAGACAGTTGGCGAGTATGCCAGAGGGATAAAGGAATTGTGGAATAAAGGTTTCCGGTATTTTATATGCAGCCTGAACTATGCAGGGGCATGGGACAATGGATCCGTCAGCCAGCTGAAATCCCAGTACAGCGAACTTGCGGAATTTTACTATGAAATGACCTGCAGGGAGGAAAAATTCTATTTCAGCCCTTTTGAGGTCAAGATAGCCAGCTGGATTAAGGGGGATGCCTACTGCCATGAGCGCTGCGAGCTGGGCTTAAAGCAGATTTCCGTGGCTCCGGACGGCGTTCTCTATCCCTGTACGCAGTTTGCGGGCCACAGAGGCTATGCCATCGGCACTGTGGATGAGGGCATAGACCAGGCTAAAAGGCAGCGTCTGTATGCGCAGAGCCGGGGAGATAAACCTGAATGTAGCGGCTGCGCGGTAAAACAGTGCTGCAATTGCACCTGCGGGTGCCTGAATTATCAGGTGACAGGAAGCGTCCGACAGGTGGCGCCTATGCTGTGCACCCATGAGCGGTTAATCCTTCCCATTGCGGATAAGCTGGCTGCCCGGCTGTACAGGCAGAGAAACGGAATGTTCATCCAGAAACATTATAACGATATGTTTCCCTTGATTTCCCTGGTGGAGGACAAGACGGGAAAAGGAGGAAAAGAAAAATGAAGACGAGGACAGAGTACACATGTCCTTTGGAACTGACCCATGACATTACCAAGGGAAAATGGAAACCCATCATCCTGTGGCAGTTAGGCCAGGGGCCCCATTCCCTGGCCGGTTTAAAACGGGAGATAAAGGGAATCAGCCAGAAAATGCTCATAGAACAGTTAAGGGAGCTCTGTGATTACGGAATGGTGTCAAAGACATCCTATGAGGGATATCCTTTAAAGGTGGAATACGCGCTGACCAGCAGGGGGACTAAGATGCTGGAAGCAGTGGTTATCATGCAGGGAATCGGAATCGAGATGATGATGGAGGACGGAAAAGAAGAATTCCTGCGCAAAAAGGGATTGCTGGATTAAGGGGGTATCAGACACGCCTTACCCCATGGTTACAAAAAAGTGTGTAATTTACAGAGAGCATCTTTCATGTTAGAGTGTGGCTGAGGGAATGGGGACCGGCAGTATGCGCATTTCCAGAGGTAACAGGAAGAAATATGAAGGGAATATGAGAGGAGGAATTTTCATGAGGGATGCAGAAACAACCATAGGGAATCTGGCGGATAAACAGACCGTGGCCTTTATAGGAGCGGCGGATGAGGAGGGATTTCCCGTTGTCAAGGCCATGCTGGCGCCGCGGAAACGGGAGGGGATAAAGGTGTTCTATTTTACCACCAATACCTCATCCAGACATACAGCGCAGTACCGTGAGAATCCGAAGGCCTGTATCTATTTCTGCGACAGGCGCTTCTTCCGGGGGGCCATGTTAAAGGGAACCATGGAGATACTGGAGGACAGCGAAAGCAAGGAAATGATATGGCGTGAAGGAGATACCATGTATTATCCGGGAGGAGTCACGGACCCGGATTACTGTGTGATGCGTTTTACGGCTGTCTCAGGAAGGTTTTACAGCAATTTTCACTCAGAGGATTTTGAGGTGTAGGCAGAAAATACGTTGTGCCGCCGATACGTCATCCGTCATCTCTGGGGCGGTGTCCGTGACTTAAGAAAGGCCTGGTCTCTGTCAGCTTTTGCAGGGCAGAGGCCCTTTTTTGATCAAAAGGACCGGAGCCAGACGCAGCGGGCCGGCCGGTGAATGCAGATATGCCAATATGCAAAGGCTGCTTTTATCCCCTATTTTATCCGGTATTTTATCCGATATGGGATTACCATGTGATTTTTGCGTAATGTTTGCAGATGATTCCCAGGAAATGTTTGCAGGTGATTCACAGGTGATTTCCGGGTAATGTTCTTCTTGACAAAACTGGAATATCTGGTTATTATGATATTATCAAAAAGATAATAATTAAAAGATAATAACTGTAAAATAATATCTATCCGGTAATAACTGCCTGAGGACAACAGACAATGTCAGCCCCAGGGATTTACTGCAATGCAGCACAATGGCGGATTACACGGATTTCACAGTTTTCACAGGGAGGTAAAACACAATGGTATATACATGGGAAGCACTTAAAAAAGCATACATTGCAGGCCAGCATTTTAAATTTTTATTTTTCTGGGGACACACCCCATCAGCAGACGGGCTTATCACGGAAGCATGTCTGAGCCAGTGGTGGAAATGCAGCTTCACGGCAGACGGCACAGTTTATTCCTGCGCAGAGCAGTTTATGATGGCGGAAAAGGCCAGAATGTTCGGTGACAGGGACATGCTGGGGAACATTATGGAGGCCAGGGAGCCAAAAGCCATGAAAGCCTATGGGAGGGCAGTGAAGAATTTTGACAAGGAAACCTGGGATGCCGCCTGCTATGAACTGGTGCGCGAAGGGAATATGGCAAAATTTTCCCAGAATCCGGAGCTGTGGGAGTTTTTAAAATCCACCAGGAAACGGATTCTGGTGGAGGCCAGTCCAAGGGACCGTATCTGGGGAATCGGTATGGGAAAGAACAACCCGGACGCAGAGTGTCCGCTGAAATGGAAGGGCAGCAACCTGCTGGGGTTTGCCCTGACAGAGGCCAGGGATTTGCTGCTTGAAAAAGAGGAGGGGATGGACTGATATGGGAGAAAAGAAAGAAAACACTCCCTGTCTGCGGGACAGGAACGGTCTGACAGAAGAAGAGTTTCTGAAAAGCTACAATCCCGGTCATTATGCCCGCCCGTCAGTGGCGGCGGATATGGCCATTTTCACGGTGACGGACCAGGAGGAATCCAATTACAGGAAGCTTCCGGAAAAGAACCTAAGCATTCTCCTGATTCAGAGGGGAGGTCATCCCTATCTGGGATGCTGGGCCCTGCCGGGCGGTTTTGTGAGGCCGGAGGAGACAACGGAGCAGGCAGCCAGAAGAGAGCTGAGAGAAGAAACCGGACTGGATTATGGGTATATGGAACAGCTGTACACGTTCAGTGAACCGGGAAGGGATCCCAGAACCTGGGTCATGAGCTGTTCCTATATGGCATTGGTGGACTGCAGCCGGCTTACGATACAGGCCGGTGATGACGCCGACAATGCCAGATGGTTCCGCATTTCCTACAGGCTGACCGATGAACACCGGGATTACAGGCGCAGCCAGGATACCGGGCTGGTGGAGTCAGTGGAACATATACAGCACTATGAACTTAAATTATGGACGGATGATACGGTACTTTGTTCCGGAATTGAGAAGATAACCAGGAAAAACAGACAGGCAGAGACCGTGGAATATAAGATAACGGATAACCGGGGGCTGGCATTTGACCACGCCAGAATCATATCCTGCGCCCTGGAAAGGCTTCGCGGAAAGGTGGAATACACGGGATTGGCCCTGCATCTGATGCCGCAGGAATTTACCCTGACACAGCTGCAGCAGGTATATGAAGTGATTCTGGACAAATGCCTTCTGAAGCCTGCGTTCCGCCGCAAGATAGCTTCTCTGGTGGAGGAAACCGATTCCTTTACGGAACGGGAAGGCCACCGCCCCTCGCGCCTTTACAGGAGGAAATGGGAGGAATTTTAAGATATGGACAGAAAAGCAATTGCAAGACAGACATTGGACATTATGGAAAAGGGCTGGTATGAGACAGAGGGAACGGTGGTGGAAATCAGAGCCCGCCAGCAGGAGTCAGTGAAGAAAAGCGTGCTTTTTACGCCGGAACAGGGGGAGCGGCTGCTGGAGCAATATGAGACGGTTACTAAAAAGACAGCAAAATATAAGTGCTGTACATGGAATTGTTCCACAGTGGATGCCATTCTTAAGCTGGCAGGAGAGAATCAGTGCAGATGCGCTGTCCTTAATTTTGCCAGCGCCAAGAATCCGGGCGGCGGATTTATAAACGGAGCCATGGCCCAGGAGGAAAGCCTGGCTGCCAGCAGCTGCCTCTATAAAACACTTACGGCCCACGAAACGTATTATAGGATGAACCGGGCATGCAGTACCATGATTTATACAGATCACGCCATATTTTCGCCGGATGTGGTGTTTTTCCGGGACGGAAGGTTTGGCCTGCTTAAGGAACCTGTGGAAGCGTCTGTGCTCACCCTTCCGGCTGTCAATATGGGGCAGGTGATCCTGAAGGGGGAAGACAGGGCTTTAGCAGAGCAGTCCATGAAGCGCCGCATGAAGCTGGCCCTTGCCATCTTTGCCTCCCGGGGCTGCCGAAACCTGATACTGGGCGCCTACGGATGCGGCGTGTTCCGCAATGATCCGGTTAAGGTGGCGGGCTGGTGGAAGGAGCTTTTGGAGCAGTATTTTCCCGGTGACTTTGACACCATTGTATACGCGGTTTTGGACCGCTCCGCCACCCAGGCGTGTTACAGGGCATTCCGGGATATCTGAAATGTGTGCATGACAGCTGCAGCAGTACCTATTGACTTTTAAAATGAGCCGTAGTATACTTGTCCCAACAATGAAAAGGGGTGCTGGAGTGGAATCCGGCTGAGATGGAATATGTTCTGAACCCTGATACCTGATCTGGATAATGCCAGCGTAGGAAGCCTGCAGAAGATGTGAATTTTTGTAAGTTTTATCCCGCCCGGACTATCCGGACGGGATTTTTTATTCCGTATGATTTGAAGAGAAAAGGAGAAATAATATGAACGCAAGCGTAGCAATCCAGTCACTTCCCAAGGCAGCAAATGACGAAGAATTAATCCGTATCGTGGACCAGGTCATCGACTACATCAAGAGTACGGGGTTAAACTATTATGTAGGTCCCTTTGAGACAACCATTGAAGGGGATTATGACCAGCTGATGGATATTGTAAAAGAGTGCCAGCATATTGCGGTCAGGGCAGGGGCGCCCTCAGTGGCTGCATACATTAAGGTTTCTTACCACCCCGAAGGAGATGTGCTTACCATTGAAAAGAAAGTCACCAAGCATCACCAGTAAACTGTGGTCTGTTTCAGCCATTCTCGCCATCCTTATCCTGTGGCAGCTTTCTGTATCCCTTGGTCTGGTGGAGGGATTTATGCTGCCTTCACCGGTCCAGGTAGCAGAGGCGTTTATAAAGGAATTCCCGGCCCTTATGGAGAATGCCAGGATTACACTGACCGAGGCAGGGATGGGACTTGTTTTGGGAATTGCCACGGGCTTTGGGGCGGCCGTGCTGATGGACCGGTTTGACAAGGCATACAAGGCATTTTATCCCATCATTGTACTGACCCAGACAGTGCCGGCTGTGGCCATTGCGCCTCTTCTGGTACTGTGGTTTGGCTATGAAATGACTCCCAAGGTCATACTCATTGTGATTACCACTTTTTTCCCCATAACGGTGGGGCTGCTCACCGGATTCAGGGCAGCGGACCCGGATGCTGTGAACCTGCTAAAGGCCATGGGAGCGGGCCGGTTCCAGATATTTTGCTATATCAAGCTGCCGGGTGCCATGGGCCAGTTCTTTTCCAGTCTCAAGATATCAGCCTCCTATGCAGTGGTGGGAGCCGTGATTTCTGAGTGGCTGGGCGGATTTGGCGGACTGGGCGTATACATGACAAGGGTTAAGAAGGCATTTTCCTTTGACAAGATGTTCGCGGTGATTTTCCTGATATCGGCCATCAGTTTAATTCTGATGTGGGCCGTGGAACTACTTCAGAAAAAATGTATGCCATGGGAAACCAGTCAAAAACAGAAATAGAACATGGAACAGATATCCGGCGTTTCATTAAGAGGAGAGATTGAAAATGAAAAATAAGTGCGCAAGTATGCTGCTGGCCTCCCTGTGCCTGGGCGTACTTCTCACCGGGTGCGGCAAGGCTCCGGATTCAGGAGAGAATACCACCCCTGTCCAGGCGGCGAAACAGGATGTAAGAAAGCTGACATTTGTCCTGGACTGGACGCCTAACACCAACCACACAGGCATCTATGTTGCCCGGGAAAAGGGCTATTTTAAGGATGCCGGCCTGGAGGTGGAGATTGTGCAGCCGCCGGAAAACGGGGCAGAGGTGCTGGCTGCCTCCGGAAAGGCTCAGTTTGCGATGTCCTTCCAGGACAGCCTGGCGCCGGCGTTTTCAGGGGATAATCCCCTTCCGGTGACAGCTGTGGCAGGCGTCATACAGCACAATACATCGGGCATTATATCCAGAAGGGGCGAGGGTATGGACCGCCCAAAGGGACTGGAGGGGAAAAAGTATGCCACCTGGGACCTTCCTGTGGAAAAGGCGACCATTAAGGATGTGATGGAAGCAGACGGAGGGGATTTTGATAAGGTGGAACTCATTCCCAGCACCGTGACGGACGAGGTGACGGCGCTGAAGACAAAATCCGTGGATGCCATATGGATTTTTTATGCATGGGCAGGAGTCAAGACAGAGCTGGAAGGTCTGGAAACTGACTACTTTGCGTTTGCGGACTTGGATCCTGTATTTGATTTTTATACGCCGGTTATCATAGCCAACAATACATTCCTCGCAGAGGAGCCGGAGACAGCCAGGGCGTTTCTGGACGCTGTCAGCAGGGGATACGAGTTTGCGATAGAACATCCCCGTGAGGCAGGGGAGATCCTGTGCAAGGCAGCTCCGGAGCTGGACCCGGATCTGGTAAAAGCCAGTCAGGAATACCTGGCGGACAAGTACCAGGCGGATGCGCCCCAATGGGGATATATTGACCAGGAGCGCTGGGATGCATATTACGCATGGCTGAATGAAAAAGGGCTTACGGAAACGCCCATTGAGGCGGGAACAGGATGTTCCAATGAATACCTTCCGTAAGGCCGGGGACGGCAGTGCTGTGCCAGGAGGAGAACATGGAGCAACTAAAGGTAGAGGGAATCTCAAAATCCTTTGACGGGGAGCCGGTGCTGGCGGATATATCCATCACCCTGAATAAGGGGGAGCTGGTGTCTCTGCTGGGAATCAGCGGAGGCGGAAAGACCACCCTTTTTAACATTATTGCTGGTCTGTCAAGGCCGGACACAGGGCATGTCCTTCTGGACGGAGAGGACGTAACCGGATGCCCCGGGCGGGTGAGTTATATGCTGCAGAAGGACCTGCTCCTTCCCTACCGGACCATAGAGGACAATGTGGCCCTTCCTCTGATTGTAAAAGGAATGAAGAAGAGGAAGGCACGGGAGGCTGCCTTTCCCTATTTCCGGCAGTTCGGCCTGGAGGGCACCCAGAAAAAGTATCCGGCCCAGTTGTCCGGGGGCATGCGCCAGAGGGCGGCTCTGCTTCGGACGTATCTGTTTTCCGGCAGCGTGGCCCTGTTGGATGAGCCATTTTCCGCACTGGATATGCTGACCAAAAAATCCGTCCATAACTGGTATCTGAAGGTGATGGACGAAATCCATCTGTCCACCCTGTTTATTACCCACGACATTGACGAGGCCATATTGCTGTCCGACCGGATTTACCTGCTGACAGGCAGGCCCGGAAGGATAACGGAGGAACTTATCATAAAAGAGACAAAGCCCAGGGACAGGGATTTCGGCCTTACGGAAGAATTTCTGGAATATAAGAGGCATATACTGAGACATCTTGAAACCACCGCCTGAAAAATGAGGAGCCATGATAATGGTTCCTTATTTTATTGCGGTATTTTTAATCCGGCATTTTACGATAAGGTTGACGGGGACAGGTAAAGAAGATTATAATTAATATATTTCAATGAAAAGCTGCGTGCGGAAAAGAGGTACTTGCATGAGTACGAAAGGAAGCAGTGAGAAGACAAGCATCTATATCATAGACAGGGATTACAGGCTGGTGCATTTCAACGATGCCCTGAAGCGGCGGTTTAAGGATGTGCGCTGCGGTGACGTCTGTTATGAGAAGCTGTGCGGAGAGGACCGGCCCTGCCAGGGCTGTCCGCTGAATCGGGATTCGGACGGGGCTGTCATGTTTTATAATAAAGCGATCCAGCAGTGGGTGGAGGTGAGTTCCGGGAACATGGACTGGCCGGGCCTGGGGCCCTGCCGGGTGATTCTGGTGCGGGAAATCAATGAGGGCAACAAGAATCTCTTTTACAATCTTACCAGTATTTCTGCCTATGACGAATTGTTTGAGTTGAATTTTACCAGGGACTATTATAAGATACTGTACCATCAGGAAGGAAAGTATGTGATTCCTGCGCCGGAGGGAACCTTAAGCTCCATGGTGCAGGAGGTATCGGAACATATGATTCACCCGGAGGACGCCCGGCGTTTTTTGGAATTCTGGGAGCCGGGGCGCATTGCATCGTGCCTGTCGGACCAGCACGCAAGCCGTATCCTTAAAGGTGAGTTCCGCAAACGGAAGGTGGATGGAACCTGGTGCTGGGTGGCGCAGATTGTGGTGCCTATTTTAAGCGGCGCTGAGGACGAGGACATCGTCATGTGCTTTATCCAGGACATCGACGAACAGAAACGCAGGGAAGAATCCTTGGCCCTGGGAAATCAGTTGACAGAGGAGGGCTTAGATCCCATTACCGGACTTTGCAGGAGGCCGGTGTTTTTCAGGCAGTCGGCTGCCTTTCTTAAACATGTGAAAAATCCTGAAGATTACTGCCTTATGGCTATTGATATTGAGCATTTCAAGCTTTTTAATGACTGGTACGGACAGGAGGCGGGGGACCGCCTTCTGGCCATGATAGGAGAACTTCTGAACAAGACGCAGTCGGAGGAGGGCGGCCTTGCCGGATATATGGGCGGAGACGATTTCGTTATACTTCTACCTGATTCGCCTGCTGTCCTGCGCAGGCTGCAGGAGGAGATAACCAGGTATATGAAGGAGGCGGTACAGCCGGATTCCTTCCGGCCTTTGGCATCTATGGTATTGACGGCGGGGGCCTTGCTGTCAGCAATATGTACGACCTGGCTGTTATAGCCCTGTCGTCTGTGAAGGGCAATTACGCCCAGAGGGTCAGCCGGTATGACAGCCGCATGAAGCAGAAGCTGGAGGAGGACCACAGGCTTCTCTCTGAGATACAGCGGGCCCTGGAAAACGGCGAGATTACCTTCTATGCCCAGCCCAAGTGCAACATGAGGACAGGAAAGATTGTGGGGCTTGAATCTCTGGTGCGCTGGAATCACCCGGAGCGGGGCCTCATAGCTCCGGGGGTGTTCATCCCGCTTTTGGAGAATAATGGTCTGGTGACAAAGCTGGATCTGTATGTCTGGGAGGAAGTCTGTAGAAATGTAAAGAAATGGATAGACAGCGGCCGCAAACCGGTCCCCATATCGGTCAACGTATCCAGGATAGACATATATACCCTGAACGTGACCCGTGTATTCCAGGAACTCATCAGCCGTTACTGCCTGGATCCAAGGCTTATAGAGATCGAAATTACGGAGAGCGCCTATGTGGAGGAGTACAAGGTTATAACAGCCGTGGTGGAGGAACTGCGGTCCGCGGGCTTTACCGTGCTGATGGATGATTTTGGCAGCGGTTACTCCTCCCTTAACATGCTTAAAGATGTGAATGTAGATGTCCTGAAAATTGATATGAAATTTCTGGACATGGACCACGAAAGCGTGGGGTAAGGGCATGGGAATCCTGGAGGCAATCACCCGCATGGCCAATATTGTGGGCATCCGTATGATTGCAGAGGGGGTTGAGAGCAAAGAGCAGATGGAGCTGCTTCAGGATATGGGCTGCACCTATGGACAGGGATATTATTTCTACCATCCCATGCCCATTGAGGTTTTTGAGCAGATCCTGTCAGATGAGGCCAACATTGACTTCAGGGGAATCAAGGCGCGACAGATTGAGCGAATCCGCCTTCAGGAGCTGATGAACGGGGACATGGTGAGCGATGCCATGATGAACAACATATTGGGCGCTGTTGCATTTTACGACCTATACGATGGAAGGCTGGAGCTGCTTCGGGTCAATGAGCAGTACTGTTCCGTCACCCGGACCACAGGCATGGACCTGGAGGAGGTGCGCAAAACCATTCTGGGCACCGTATTTGAAGATGACCGGGACCAGGTGATGGAAATATTCAGCCGGGCCAGGCAGAATCCTATAAAGGGGGCGGAGGGGGAACTGCGCAGCAGGCGGGGGGACGGCACCTCCATGTGGATGCATCTGAGGGTATTCTTCCTCAGGGAGCAGGACGGCCACTGGCTTTACTACGGGGCCATAAGCGACATATCCCAGCAAAAGCAAAGGGAGCAGCAGCTGGAGGCCTCCCAGCGCGCCCTGTCATCCGCGGTACATATATCAGAAAAGGACGAGTCCTTCATGACGCTGACCGAAGAGAACCGCAGGGCCGCAGCCGCCATCTTTGCCCAGATGACGCCCGGAGGCATGATAGGAGGCTACTGCGAGGAAGGATTTCCGCTGTATTTTGCCAATCATGAGATGGTAAAGCTGCTGGGCTATGAAACCTTTGAGGAGCTGTCAGAGGCAATCCGGGGAAAGGTGGTCAATACCATCCATCCTGATGACCGGCAGCGGGTGGCGGCAGACATAGGCCCGCGATATTACACCGGCCTGGAATACACCACCACCTACCGCATGCCCAAGAAGGACGGCACCTGGTTCTGGACCCTGGACAAGGGCCGTGTCATCGAGGCGGAGGACGGCCGCCTGGCCATCATCAGCGCATGCACGGACATCTCTGAGAGCATGGAAGCCCAGCGCCTGTTAAGGGAGCGCAACAGCGCTCTGGCCAGGGAAAATGCAGAGTTAAACATTCTCAACAACGACATGCCCGGCGGATACCACCGCTGCGCCAGGACAAAGGACTTTGACTTCACTTATATCAGCAGCCGTTTCCTTGAGATATTTGGTTACAGCCGGCAGCAGATAAAGGATCTGTTTGACAACAAATTTATCAACATGATACATCCGGAGGACCGCCGGAGAGTCACCGGAGAGGTAGACTGCCTGGCCTGCCAGGTAAGCTGCGGCATCATGGTTTACCGCATGCAAAGCTCACGGGGCTACATCTGGATTATGGACCAGACCAACTACCTGATTTACGAAGACAGGGAATACCTTCAGGGAGTGGTCACCGATCTTTCCGAGCTTCAGAGAATCATGGATTCAACCAAATCAATCAAACTGCCGTGACGCAAAAGACGGACCATCAGCTGTATGCCGATAGTCCGTCTTTTCCATACTCTCCCCAAAAGAACATGGCTGGTAATGAATTTTTTTACCAATGTTGTATTCATGCCCTCTGTCCGCTATAATGGTTAATGAACTAACAACCACGATGTAAGCGCAGACGAAACCCAACAGAAAGAGACAGCCCGTTTAACCAGCCTTATCCGCACAAGCGTACAGCATATCAGCCCACAGCCATAAAGGCAGAAGGAGACAACAGCCATGATTCTATATTTTTCAGGAACAGGAAACAGTGAATATACCGCGAAAAGAATCAGAGAAGAGACAGACGACAATATCATGAATCTGGGAGAGAAAATACGCAGCCGCGACTTTTCAAGCATACACTCAGACACCCCGTGGGTTGTGGCCGCCCCCACCTATGCGTGGAGAATTCCCCGCATTCTGCAGGAATGGCTGGAAAAAACAGAACTAACCGGAAACAGGACCATATACTTCGTAATGACCTGCGGCGGAAACATTGGAAACGCAGGCAGATACCTAAAAAAGCTAACCGACGCAAAAGGCCTCAACTATGCGGGCTGCGCCCAGATAATCATGCCTGAAAATTACATTGCCATGTTCGCCACTCCCACCCAGGAAGAAGCAGCCGGAATAATCCGCGGTTCCCTGAGGGCAATAGACGAAGCCGCCCGGCAAATCAAGGACAGCAGGCCATTCCCCCAGCTTCCCATAACACGAAAAGACAAAATCAACAGCAGCATAGTAAACATCCTCTTTTACCCAATGTTCGTCCACGCCAAAAAGTTCCAGGCAACCAGCGCCTGCACATCCTGCGGCAAATGCGCCGTTATCTGCCCCTTAAACAACATCCGTCTGACAAACGGAACCCCGGTCTGGGGAAAAAACTGCACCCACTGCATGGCCTGCATAAACCGCTGTCCAAGCCAAGCCATCGAATACGGAAAACACACCCAAACCCTCCCCCGCTACACCTGCCCCAAAAGCATATAATGAAAATAAACCAAGCCCTATTTAATCCCACCCGCAAGCGTGGAAGCGCCAGCGGACATGAGAAAGAATAAGCTGGAAAAGGTGTGGGGGACGGGCGGGGAGTTTTGGGGAATTTTACCAAGGGATTACAGCCCCCTCTCCTGGCTTAGAGACTGTTCCCGAGGGAACCATGAGCCAAACCTCCCCGCCCGTCCCCCACGCCTTTTCCCGACTCAAATCCCCCGTCCGCGTACCTTCCACCTTACAAATCCAACTTCAAATCCCCATCCTTTATCCACCCCATCCTGCGCAGTACCTCCCCAAACACAAAGGTCAGCACAGCAGGAAGCAGGAAGCACACCAGAAGGATGCCCACCCACATACTGGTTCCGCCGCCCATGGCCGTATATACGCCGATGGGGCCTACCAGCCCGCAGGTACCCATGCCGGACCCGGCCGGGATGTTTTCCAGGCGGAATACCATGGTGGCTATGGGGCCGGTAATCATGGATGCCAGTGTGGGAGGTATCCAGATACGGGGATTGAGTACAATATTGCCCATCTGCAGCATACTGGTGCCCAGGCCCTGGGCCATCAGTCCGCCGATTTTATTTTCGCGGTAGCTCATAACGGCAAATCCAATCATCTGGGCGCAGCAGCCGGCTGTGGCAGCACCTCCGGCCAGTCCGTCCAGGGACAGGGCAATGCAGATGGCAGCGCTGCTGATGGGAAGGGTCAGGGCAATGCCGATAAGAGCTGACACCAGGATCCCCATAATGAAGGGCTGCATTTCCGTGGCTGTCTTTACCAGATTTCCGAACCAGTTCATGAACCCGGCCACGCCTGGTCCCACGAACTGGGCCACCAGCACACCGGAGATAATGGTGATGCCGGGCGTTACGATGATATCAAGACGTGTTTCCTTGGATACAATCTTGCCCAGTTCAGCCGCCACAATGGTGGCGACCAGGGCGCCCACAGGACCTCCCAGGGCATTGCCCGCGATGCCTACCGTGGCAGCGGAAAACAGCACCAGCTGAGGTGCCTTTAAGGCGTGGGCAATGGCGATGCCCAGGGCTGCGCCGGTAGCGCTTTTGGCATAGTCGGCAATGACATTGAAAATTTCTATCTGGAACTGCTGGCCCAGGGTACCGAAGATGGTGCCGATGAGAAGGGAAGCAAACAGGCCGAAGGCCATGGCTCCCAGGGCGTCAATCAGATAGGTCTGCACCGTGATGTTTACATTTTTCCGTTTCAGGAATTCTTTCACACTTGATTTTGCCATACTCATATTCTCCCTTTATGGGGCTGAGGAATGTATCGGAATTTATACGCTCCGGAGCCTTTATTTTGTTAGGGATTTTATCACATATTTATAAAAATGCAAGGTTTTTGACTAAAATCGCATTTTTTGTTAAAATATTAACAGATTGCAAAATAATACTGTGTGGGATATAATGGTATGAACAGGGGATATTAACCTGGAAATGAGGTGGACGTTATCGAATTCCAGATTTTATATACACTGCAGGAACTTCGCACGCCTTTGGTAGACGGGCTTATGGTGTTCATTACCTCTCTGGGCGACCACGGATGGTTCTGGATCCTTATGGGTGTCCTGCTTTTTTCATTTCCCAGGACCAGGATATTAGGCGGATGTATGCTTATATCCATAGCAGCCGGATTTCTCCTGGGCAATGTAATGCTTAAAAATATAGCGGCCAGGCAGCGTCCCTGCTGGCTGGATCCTTCCGTGGAACTGCTGGTCGCTGTTCCAAAGGATTTCTCCTTTCCATCGGGGCATTCCCTGGTGAGCTTTGAGGGAGCGGTCTGCATCTTCCTTTTTAACAGGAAATGGGGGATTCCGGCCCTGATGCTGGCGGTGCTTACCGCGTTTTCCAGGCTGTATCTCTTTGTACATTTTCCAACGGATGTGCTGGCGGGAATTGTCATGGGAACCGTAATCGCGTGGTCCGTGGTGAGAACAGCGAAAAGGCGGATGAAAAAAACGGACCGGATGTCAGGGAAACCATGACATGGCGGCAGGCCGGACAACGGATATGGCTATAGAATGACAGAATGAAAGACAGGTGGAAGTTATGTTGGAACGCGCTCCGGGAATTTTTGAAGTGGAGCTTCACAGCAATCAGAAAAGCATTGATGAGATTAAGATATTCCTTATTCCGGGAAAGGATGGGGAGAGAAGCCTGATGGTGGACGCGGGCTTTCGCAGCAGGACGTGTCTGCACGTCATGGAAGAGGCGCTGGGAAAACTGGGAATCACCTATGACAGGCTGGATATATTCCTGACCCACAAGCATCATGACCACTGCGGTCTGGCCAGCGAGTATGCGGCCAGAGGCGCGAGGCTGTTCATGAATCCCCAGGAAGACAGGCATTGCTATGACTGTCTGTACTATAACCACAGCCATGGATCCACGGAGGACCAGCCCCAGGTGCTGCAAAGCGTCGGGGTGACAGAGGATGGGACGCCGGAGATATGGAACATGTTTATGGAAGTAAACCAAAGGATCCGGGAGAACAGGGGATGGGAATTCGAGATTCCGGGATATCCCTATACGCCGGTCAGTGAGGGACGGATTCTGAGCTATGGGGATTATGACCTGGAGACAGTGGGGCTTAAGGGACATACCTACGGGCAGATGGGGCTGTACGACCGGAACCATAAGATACTTTTTTGCGCGGACCAGGTCATTGACGGCATTGTGCCCATTGTGGGCACCACCTATCCCGACGAGCATCTGCTTAAGGGGTATTTTGACTCTCTGGAAAAGCTGAAGCACCAGTATGTGGACTGCCTGATTCTTCCGGCTCACAAGGAGCCCATCCGGGATGTGAAGCGGGTGGTGGACCGGATTGTCTTTGCCTATCTGGATAAGACGGATTTGATCAAGCATATCCTGGACCACGGCCACCACAGGATGACCACCAAGGAGGTGGCGTGTCTGGCTTACGGTATAGACCATGTGCCCAGGGACCAGTCTGAGTTCATCAAGCTTAAGATGGTCATAAGCAAGACCTTTTCCTGTCTGGAATACCTGTATGATGAGGATTTTGCCATCCGTACCCTGGAGAACGGTACCTATTACTGGGAAGCGCCGTAATAAGCCGCGGAGGAAGATGTCAAAAAAGTGCTTGCATATCTTCATATATAGTGTATAGTAGAAGGTACAATAAAAACAGAAGCAGAGTAGGTATATGTGCGTTAAGTGCCGGCTGGACAGGGAGTTGTCAGCTGGACGAAAGAGGATTCCCAAAGGGAAACTGTCTGCGGTACATATGCCGCATCCCGCTGCAACAGAGATAGATGGAGCGGCCTGTTTTATGTGCAGCCGGTTTACGCCGGCCAAAAGCGTGTGTGAAAATCAATGATACAGCACGTTCTCGCACAGGGAAGCCATGTCCGGGCATAATGATGCACCGGATGGGTTTTCGGGGCCGTTTTTTGTATGCCAGGAAGAAAGGTTCCTGCACCTGCCATTGTATATCTCCGTTTGTAGTCCGTGAAATCTGCAAAGGAGGTAATGAATCATGAAGAAATTAGCAGAACTGTTCGGCAGCTCGTCCCGGGAGCTTAAGAGTGTCAGGACCATCACTGTGTGCGCCATGCTGGCGGCAGCGGCAATCATCCTGGTAAATTTCCGCATCGAACTGACGAACACCCAGAGAATCGGTTTTTCCGGCATACCCAACCAATTAGTGGCCTATCTGTTTGGCCCCGCAGTCAGCTGTCTGTTTGCGGGGGCGCTGGATATCATCAAGTATCTCATCAAGCCGGTGGGGGCCTTCTTTCCCGGCCTGACCCTGGTGACCATGCTGGCTGGCCTGATTTACGGGTTTTTCTTTTATAAGAAACCATTAAAGCTGACCAGGGTGCTGGCGGCCCATTTTCTGGTCTGCCTGGTGTGCAATGTGATTCTCAATACCCTGTGTCTCAGCATCCTGTACGGGCAGGCATTCATGATACTCCTGCCTCCCAGGGTCATACAGAACATAGTGAAATGGCCCATTGATTCCTTTATTTTTTTCAATGTGGCCAAGATGCTGGAGATGTCCGGCGTGTTCCGGGTGGTCAGAGGAAGCAGGGCAGCCGTACAGCGGTAGCAGGAAGAGGCAGCAGAAACCGGCAGCCGCCAGGAGAAGATTAAAAGTTATTTATTTAACGGGTGAAGCATTTAACGAGAGCAGAGAGGGACAGATACCGGTTGTCCCTCTCTGTTTACAGCAAAATGCCCTCGGGATTCAGGTATGAACCTGTCCCGGGGGCATTTTGCTGTCAGGTGGTCCGGGCAGGTCAGAACAGTCCCTGAGAATTGCCGGTTTGTCCTGTTAATTTTGCGACGGGCTGTTTTGCAAAAAGTACACCGGCTCTGTTGATTCCCCTGTATGGCTGTGCTATGATTGGGGCTGCAAAAATGAGATGAGAGCAGTTTAGAGGAGGAATCATGCCATGGCAGTTCATGTAATCGACGAAGCCAACCGTTGTCTTCAGTGTAAGAAACCCATGTGTCAGCAGGGATGCCCAATCCACACCCCCATACCAGCCATGATTAAGGCCCTGAAAGAGGGGGGACTGGAGGAGGCAGGGGCCATGCTGTTTTCCAACAACCCCATGTCACTGGTGTGTTCCCTTGTATGCAATCATGAGCGGCAATGCGAGGGCCACTGTGTCCTGGGAAGGAAGGGGCAGCCGGTTCATGTGAGCAGCATAGAGAATTATATATCGGACACATGCCTGGAGCGTATTGACGTCCAGTGCCAGCCAAAGAATGGGAAAAAGGTGGCTGTTATCGGGGCGGGGCCTGCGGGTATCACAATCGCCATCCTTCTGACAAAGAAGGGGTACAGTGTAACCATCTTTGACTCCAGGGACAAGATTGGCGGCGTACTGCAGTATGGCATACCGGAATTCCGTCTGCCCAAGGCGATACTGGAGCGCTATAAGAAAAAGCTTCTGTCCATGGGAATCAGGATTCGTCCCAATACCACCATAGGAGGGGCTCTGGAAATCAAGGACCTGTTCCGGGACGGATATGAGAGCATCTTCATCGGCACCGGCGTATGGCGTCCCAAGAAGCTGGGAATCAAGGGAGAATCCCTGGGAAATGTGCATTTTGCCATTGATTACCTGGCTAATCCGGATGCCTACGACTTAGGGGACAGGGTGGCTGTCATCGGAGTGGGCAATTCCGCCATGGACGTGGCCAGGACCGTCATCCGAAAAGGGTCCCACCATGTGACCCTCTATGCCAGGGGAAGCCATTCGGACGCCAGCCTTCATGAGACGCAGTATGCCATGCTGGACGGAGCTAAATTTGAGTTCAGCAGGAATATTGTGGAAATCAATGACAACGGGCCTGTATTTCAGCAGATACTGTATGATGAGGAAGGCAATGTGACGGGGTATTCCGGGGAAAAAGAGCAGGTTTACGCTGACTCTGTTATTATTTCCATCAGCCAGGGGCCAAAGAGCAAGCTGGTCAATACCACAGAGGGGCTGAAGGCCACCAGAAACGGCCTTCTGCAGACGGACGAACAGGGGGAGACAACAGTGGAGGGAATCTTTGCCTCCGGCGATGTGGTTCTGGGAGCCAAGACCGTGGTGGAGGCAGTGGCCTATTCCAAGACCGTGGCGGATGCCATGGATGCCTATATGAAGGAAAAAGCCGGTAAAGAAAAAAATGAAAAAGACGGGAAAGGACTGGCAGGCCGGGAATAACCGTGGTAAAATAGGACTTGAAAACGTTTGCAAAGGAGAAGGGTCCATGAAACTGAATACAGGCATGAGATGCCATGATTTATGTCCGAAGATGGAAATGGAGAAGCTGTTTGCCCAGGTAAGGGAACATGATATCCGTCAAATCCAGCTGGCATTCGGAAAGTCCATCAGCGATTATGATTTTACCGCAGGCCATTACAGCTCCGGTTTTGCCCGGACCATTGCCCGGGAGCTGGAGAAGAACCAAATCCATGTGGCTGTGCTGGGCTGCTATATCAATCCTGTCAATCCCATTGAATCCATACGCCAGGCAGAGGTGGCGCGTTTCATCGAACATATGAAATATGCCAGAATCATAGGGGCTGATATGGTGGGAACCGAGACAGGACGCCTGGATCCGGATTTCAGGGTCACAGAGGAATCCTATACAGAGGACGCCTACCAGCTGCTTTTAAGGAGCATGAGGGAGATCGTGGCTGCGGCTGAGAAGCTGGGAGTTATTGTAGGTGTGGAGGGCGTATTTAACCACACGCTGTACAGCCCTGCCCGGATGAAGCGGTTCCTGGAGGACATTGATTCCCCCAATGTGGAGGTGATACTGGACGCCGTGAATCTGATCCACCCCGAACAGGCGGAGCCGGAGGCACAGAAAGAGGTTATTGACAGGGCTTTTGCATATTACGGCGACCGCATAGGCGCCCTTCATGTAAAGGATTTTGTCTTTGACGGCCAGGAACAGCTGTTCCGCCATGTGGGTGACGGCCTTTTCCAGTATGAACCCCTTATGAGGCATGTAAAGGAGAGGAAGCCCCATATTGCCATGCTGTTGGAGAATTCCAGCAGGGAGCGGTATCATGAAGATGTGAAGTTCTTACAGACGATTTACGATCAGGTGTAGATATGGAACACCCCAAAGCTGATAAAAAGGCTTTGGGGTGTCTTTTGATATAGGATATCCGGCTCTGTCCGTCAGATGCGGATACAATCAGGCATTGGCTCCCAGCTCCCGTTTCATTTTCCGGAAGGAAAGAAGGAACAGTGTTACCGTGGTGCATACGGCTATGGTATCGGCAATGGGTTCTGCCACGAATACCGCAAACACTTTGTTTTCAAAGAGGTTGGGCAGAACGTAAATCAGCGGTATCAGCAGGATGACCTTCCGCAGCAGAGCCAGGAACAGGGAGGTTTTGCTGTCTCCGATGGCGATAAAGGTCTGCTGGCATGCCAGCTGGGCTCCAAAGAGCAGGGACGCGGCCATATAGATGCGGATGGACCACTCGCTGAAGGCTGTCAGGGCTGCATCCTGGGTAAAGATGCGGATATACACCATGGGCACAAACATGGCCACAGCCCAAAGTACGGTTGAGTAGGTCATACATGAGGTCAGAAGCAGCCGGAAGGTCCTGCTTACGCGGTCAAGCTTTTTGGCGCCGTAGTTAAAGCTGATAATGGGCTGGGCGCCCTGGGTCAGTCCCTGAAGGGGCAGTAGGGAGAACTGCATCACGCTTCCCATGATGGTCATGGCCCCTACTGCCACATCTCCCCCGTACTTTAAGAGGGAGGTATTAAAGCAGATATTCAGGATGCTTTCCGTGAACTGCATGACAAAAGGGGCTGCGCCCAGCGCAATGGCCGGCATGAGAATTTCCCTTTTGGGCCGCATGAAGCAGGTGCGTATTTTAAGGTAGCTCTTATTCGATATCAGGAACAGGACAACCCAGGCAGCGGAGATTCCCTGGGATATGATGGTGGCCAGGGCAGCGCCCCGAACGCCCATGTGAAACACAAACATGAGAATGGGGTCCAGGATGATGTTGCATATGGCCCCGATGAGCACGGTGTACATACCTGTCTTGGCATATCCCTGGGCATTGATAAAGGCGTTGAGTCCAAGGGCCAGCTGTACAAAAATGGTTCCCAGGGAATAAATCTGCATGTAAGCCCACCCGTACTCTATGGTATTGCCGCTGGCTCCGAACATCAGCAGGATGCGGCGGCCGAAGATAAGGAAGAAGGCAGTCAGCACAACGGCCACGGTTATAAGGGCAGTGGTACAGTTGCCCAGGATGTTTTCTGCTTCGTCCTTCCTGCCCTTGCCCAGCATGATAGATGCCCTGGGAGCGCCGCCCATGCTTACCAGGGCGGCAAAGGCGGAAATCGCCATGATAACCGGGAAGGTGACGCCTACCCCTGTAAGCGCGTTGGCGCCTTCGCCGGGCAGGTGGCCGATATACATACGGTCCACCATATTATACAGAACGTTGATGATTTGGGCTGTAATGGCCGGCAGGGCCAACTGAAAAAGAAGCTTCCCCACGCTGCCCGTGCCCAGGTCCACCTCTTTTGCTTCTTTGTTTTTCTCCATATAAATCTCAATCCTTTCGTATTTCAAAAATAGCCATTTAAATACTATATCTCGAAACCAAGGGAAAGTCAACCAGAGGGCCGGCTGGCAAAAAGCCGAAAAAACAGGCCCTGCCGGACTAAATTTACTCTGCGGGGATACCGGATCTAACCTGTATGGCCTGCTTTTTTATGCGGCAGCCGGAAAGAGAGGAGAGAACAGAACTCACCTTAATTATACATATCATACAAAAAAATAGAATAATAGCGAAAAAAACAGTATTATTTTACAGCTATATGCATAAAAATGTAATTTTATATTGACAGGAATGTCAGATAATATTATAATGCAAATAACAATACAAGTTGTAATAACAATATGTAATAATAAATTGCCAGGAGGTAACAGTATGAGAGACAAAATTGCCGGAGCCCTTTACGGGATGGCCCTGGGCGATGCCATGGGGATGCCTGCCGAGTTGTGGGGAAGAAAGAGAGTAAAGGCCTTTTTTGGACGGATTGAGGGATTCTTGGACGGACCGGCTGAGAATGATGTGGCGTTCAACTATAAGAAGGGCCAGTTCACCGACGATACGGGCCAGGCCCTTGTTCTTCTGGACTCCATTGAGTCCACTGACTATGAACCGGACACCAGAGACATTGCTCTGAGGATGCTGGCCTGGGCTGAGAAGGAAAATGCCTTTGAAAACAATATTCTGGGTCCCACCTCCAAGGTGGCCCTGGCAAATTTCAGGGATAACATCCAGGATTCCAGGATTACGGATAAGGCGCTGTCCAACGGAAGCGCTATGAGGATAGCACCCATCGGCTGCCTGTTCCGGCCGGAACAAAAGGAGGACATTGCCAGATATGTCTACCTGGTGTCAAGAGCCACACACACCAGTGATGTGACCATAGCCGGGGCTGCCATGATTGCCGAGGCTGTGAGTTCGGCTATTGTGAAGGATGACTTTGAGAAAGTAATGGAGGATGTGTTTGGGATTGAGGAGATTGGTTACGGCATGGGCTGCGAGACCTTCAGTCCAAGGCTGGGAGAGCGCTTAAGGATTGGTCTGGACATCGCCGGATCCTATAAGGGGGATGATGAGGGATTTATCCATAAGCTCTACGATGTGGTGGGTACCGGGGTAGGTATTATTGAGTCTGTCCCTGCCGCCCTTTCCGTGGCATACTATGCCCAGGATCCAAACCTGTCCTGCCTGCTCTGTGCCAACATGGCAGGTGACACAGACACCATCGGAGCCATGGCCACTGCTGTCTGCGGGGCATTTACAGGGATGGGAAGGATAAAACCGGAATACATCCGGACCCTGAGGCAGCAGAATGATGCGGACTTTGACCATTACATCCGTATACTGGAAAAGGGAAGGGAGAGATTTGCATGAAAACCCTTGTAATAGGTGCGGCCATCATTGATATTATCATGAAAATAAAGCGTCTGCCTAAAAGCGGAGAGGATATCCTGTGCAGCGAAACCGTGTCCGCGGTGGGAGGATGTGCTTACAACGTGGCAGGTACGCTGCGGGGCTTTGGCGTGGACCACGACCTTTTCGTGCCTGTGGGAAGGGGCATGTACGGGGATATGATCGCAGGCGATTTGGAAAAGCTGGGATACCAAATCCTTATCAGGGAAGAGGAGTCGGACAACGGTTACTGCCTGTGCCTGGTGGAGGAGGATGGAGAGCGCACATTTATCACGGTCAAGGGCGCGGAAGGGCGCTTCAGGCCTTCCTGGTTTGAACAGCTGTCCCAGGATGCCTACGACAGCATCTATGTGGCCGGATACCAGGTGTGCGGTACCAGCGGCGGGGTCATTTCCGATTGGATGGCGGGCGCGAAGGGCAGGATGAAGGAAAAACGCGTTTTCTTTGCCCCGGGACCGGTCATAACCGACATTGACCAGGCTGTGATGGAGCGCATCCTTTCAGTGGGTCCCATTCTCCATCTCAATGAAAAGGAAGCCTTTGATTACGCAAAGCAGCCGTCTGTGGAGGACTGCCTGAAGTACCTGTACGGCCTGAATCATAACCTTGTGGTGGTCACCATGGGAGCTTCCGGCACCATGTATTATGACGGCAGCGTGATGAGGCAGGTCCCTGCCTATAAAACACAGGTAAAGGATACCATAGGTGCAGGCGACAGCCATGTGGCTGCCATGATTGCCGGGTACTCCAAAGGGCTGGATACGGAACAATGCGTGAGGCTTGCCAACCGGGTGGCCTCGGCAATCGTTAGCATCCAGGGGCCGGTGATGACCGGGGAAATGTTTGAACAGCAGGATTTTGCGCCGTATATCCTGAACGGGTGCAGTAAACATACGAATGTGGAGGGGTAGTTTAAATGAATAAGATAAAAGAGTTCTTTCGTGATTGGAGTATATTTGAGAAAGTCTGGCTGATTTTCGTGTGTTCCCTGATGACTGTCATATGGTTTATCAACGGGGATACGCCGTTCATGCTTGTCTTAAGCCTTACAGGCAGCCTGAACCTGGTGCTGGGAGCAAAGGGCAAGGTGGCAGGACTTTATTTTGCCATCATCAACAGCGCCATGTACGCGTACCAGTGTCTGGGAATCCCGCTGTACGGCGAGGTCATGTACAATGTGCTCTACAGCATTCCGGTCAGCGCCACGGCCATCTATCTGTGGAAGAAGAACGCAACCAGCGACGGCGAGGTCAGATTCCGTACCATGACGCTTAAGCTTGTGGCAGGGGTAGCCATAGCCACAGCCGTGGGAGTCTGGGGATATTCAGAATTGTTAAAATACATGGGCGGTTCCTTTGCGTTCATGGATTCACTGACCACAGTGGTATCCGTTATAGCCAGTATGCTCTATCTGCTGCGTTATTCCGAGCAGTGGCTTATGTGGGTTATTGTCAACGCTCTGTCTATTATCATGTGGATTATGGTGTTTGTATCAGGGGACACCACGGCCCTGCTTATCATTGTAATGAAAACAGTGAATCTGCTGAATTCCCTCTACGGATACATGAACTGGAGGAAAATATCGCAGAAAACAGCGGAATGAACCCTTTTCTCTCTCCAATAAGTTGAAAGAATGTCGCTCTCAGTATATAATGATAAAAACAAAAAGAGAGCGGATTGAGGTTATTATGAGAGAGAAATTAGCCAAATATGAGCAGATCAGGCAGGATATCATACATAAAATCGAGAGCATGGAATACAGGCCCAACCAGGTCATTCCGTCGGAAAATGAACTGTGCGCATCCTATGGGGTAAGCAGGATTACAGTCAGGAAGGCCATAGACGAGCTGGTTCATGAGGGGCTGCTCTACCGAATCAAGGGAAAAGGAAGCTTTGTCAGGGACCATGGCTCGGAGGGGCTGTCGCGTATCTACAGCTTTACCGAGGCCATTCTCCATCAGGGAAAGACGCCGTCCAAAAAGCTGCTGTCACTGAAGGTGGAGGAAGCAGACGCGGATATAAGGCGAAGGATGGGGCTGGAGGAAGGGGAGGAGGTCTATGTCATCAAGAGCATTTATTATGCGGACGGCAGGCCTTACTGTATCAATACCTCTATCCTCCCCAGGAAGCTGTTTCCCAAGCTGGAGTTATTTGATTTCAACCACAACTCCCTGTATGAAGTGCTTAAATCCTTTTACCAGCTCTCCTTCACAAAGGCGCGCCAGATTTTAAACGCCACAGTGGGAAGCAGTGAGATCTACGGATATCTGGAGACTGAGCAGAACCAGCCCTTGCTCAGAATCAACGCTGCCTCATTTTGCCTGTACCATGATAATGAAACTGTATTCGAGATATATGAATCCTATATATTGACGGACATCCTCAGCTATTATGTGGAAAAATATAACACGTAAGTACGCTTCCGTTAATATATGGGCGGCAAAGCAAGAAAAGAGCGGTCCCTGTTTAAGGCAGGGGCCGCTTTTTGTGGAACAGGAGCAGAAGTCCCATGTAGCTGAAGCTCAGGAACAGAATCTGCACGGCTGTCATGATAAAGAGGGGAAGCTCCTTAAGCCAGAAGCAGGACTGGGAAAATGCCAGATACATGCCGATGGAAATCAGTAAAAGGAGCACGGGCTTAACTATCATGTTGACGGTATCCCAGCAAAAGGGTACCAGTCGCTTTACCGCCAGGAAGCTCATGAGGGCCAGGGCCAGTTCACTGACCAGCATGCCCCACAGGTATCCCAGGATACCGTATCTGGGAATGGCAAAGAGTACAAACGCCAGCCGTATGACCATGGCAAACACATTCTGGAAAAAGGTGGATGAAGTCCTGCCAAGACCGTTTAAGATGCTTCCCATGGTAGTGGCCAGGTACATAAAGGGGCACAGCCATGACAGGATGGTGATATATGTACCTGCATTCTGATCGTGGAATACGCTGACGCCCAGCTGGTTCCCAAAGATGGTAAATATGCCGATGCACAGCACACCCATATAGCAGCTGTAGCGCAGGGACATGGATATCATGGAGGAAATACGGGCCTCGTTGCCGTCGGCCTGGGCTTCGGCCACCGTGGGCAGCAGGAGCACGGCCATGGAGTTGGTGATGGCAGAGGGAAACAGGATGAAGGGCAGGGCCATGCTGGTCAGCACGCCGTATACGGACAGGGCCTCTGAGTTTGTGAGGCCGGAGCTCATCAGCCTGTTGGGGATCCATATGGCTTCCGCGCTTCCCAGGACATTTAATATCAGACGGTTTCCCATAAGGGGAAGGGCCAGAGCCATAAGGGGGGCCGCAGTGGCGCCAAAGGAAAGGGGGATGGCCGGAGCTCGGCGGGAATCCCCGTCTTTGCAGGGCGGGAAGAAGCCAAGGCAGAACACAGTGAACACGGCAGATGCCATCTCACCAATCAGGTGCCCGTATACAGCCAGGCTTACCGTAATCTGGCGTCCGGATTCCAGCCAGATGCTGGCGATGAGGAACACGGCGCCCATGCGTATGACCTGCTCCGCCACCTGGGAAAAGGCGGGGACACGGGCTTTCTGCATGCCGTAGTAGTAACCGTTGATACAGGCGTGGAGGGCTGCAAAGGGAACAGACACTGCCATCACCGGCAGATAGGGGGCGCATCTTGGTTCCAGCAGAAGCTTTTCTGCCAGGAAACCGGCATTTCCATAGATGACCCAGGCCAGGAGAAAGGACATGCCCATGGCAATGACCAGACCCGTCCTGAATACGGCCCTGCCCCTGGTCTGGTTGGCAGCCACGTACTGCGACAGGGCGGTCTGGATGGAGCCTGCGCAGACAGCGAAACAGATACTGAATATGGGGTGCACCATATTGTAAATCCCCAGTCCCTCGGCGCCGATGGTCCTGGACATGAAGATTCGGTAGAAGAATCCCAGTATCCTGCATATGAACCCGGTGGAGGTCAGGAGTAGGGTCCCGGTGATGAAGGCCATTTTCCTGGGTGACAAGCGCTTGGAGACAGGGGAGGATGCGGTCAATGAGTGATTCATAAACGCTCCTGGAGATGGGAATTATTAAAAATATATGATAAATTCCAGGATGTAGAACACATTGGACGGCGATTTAGAGGCCCTCTAACTTGTTAAATTCCCTGAAGATGCCCCGGATTATGACTAAGGTGAGAACCAGGGTTGCGATGTCGGCAACGGGCTGGGCCAGCTGGATGCCCAAAAGGCCCAGGAAATGGGCGGCGATGAGAAGCACCGGAATGAGGAACAGACCCTGGCGTGAGATAGCCAGAAGGGTGGCGCGGAATCCGTAGCCGATGGACTGGGACATCATGTTGCTCATGGTCAGAAATCCGTTCATCCACATGGTGGCTATCTGCAGGCGCAGGGCCAGCGTGCCGATGGCAATGACTTCAGGATCGTTTTTCCGGAACAGGCTGATTACATGACCGGAGACCAGGAAGCCGCCTGCGCACACCACAACCAGTATGCAGGTGGTAAATTTCACGCAGAACCAGTAGGCCTGGCGGACCCGGCTGTATTTTCTGGCGCCGTAGGAAAATCCGCACACGGGCTGGAACCCCTGGCCGAAGCCGATGACGGCTGAGTTGACAAAGTAAATCAGGCGGTTCACAATGGCCATGGCAGCGATGGCCGCGTCGCCAAATGGGTGGGCCGTGGTATTTAACACAATAGTCGCTATGCTGGCCATACCCTGGCGGGTCAGGGAGGGAAGGCCTCCGCTTAAGATCTTGCCGTAAAGGAAAAGGGAGGGACGGAAATTGCCAATGCGGATATGGATACACTCCCTGCGCAGGTTGCACTGGGCGAGGAGAATGCAGAAACTGATAAACTGGGACAGGCCGGTGGCAATGGCAGCCCCGGATGTGCCCAGACCAAGGCCGAAGATGAAGATGGGGTCCAGGGCAATGTTAAGGATGCCGCCGGCGGTGATTCCCACCATGGCAAAGGCAGCCAGGCCCTGGAGCCGCAGCAGGTTGTTCATGATAAAGGAACACATCATAAAAGGCGTGGCCAGGAAAATATAGCGGGCATATTCCACTGCATAGGGCTTGATGGTTTCCGTGGCGCCCAGAAGCATCACAACCTGGTCAATGTGGAACAGGCAGAAAACGCCCAGACAGGTACCCAGGAGGAAGCCGGTAAAAAACGCGACCGAGACAGCGCGTTCCCCGTCCTCATGGCGTCCGGCGCCCAGACACCGGGCCATGTAGTTGCCGCTGCCCATGCCGATGGTAAAGGACAGGGCCTGGATGATGGCCATGGCTGAGAATATGATGCCCACAGCGCCGGAGGCGCTGGTGCCAAGCTGGCTCACAAAAAATGTATCTGCCATGTTGTAGATGGCGCTGACCATCATGCTGATGATGGTGGGGACGGCAAGCCGCGGGATAACCTTGTGTATGTCCCCGTTCACCAGCATTTCGTACCGTTCGTTTTCTGATTCATTAGAGCTCATGATATACCGTCCTTTTGGAATATTGTTGAAGTTTTGAAAGGTATGGCCTCTATGTACGTATCATAATAGTTCATCAGCCTTCCTTCACAGGCAGAAACCAGCACCCTCCCGATAGCAGGACCGGGGCGGTAATTATGCATTTTAAGATAATCATAATAGATGGCCAAGTCATTATCAGCCGGATCCTCATATGAGCTTTTTAGAAGTACATGCAGATAAACACGCGGCGCATCATCCTTGGGACGAAGGAGCGTACCCGGATTTGCCGGGACGGCAGTAAACCGGCCATAGTCATATCTGGATGGGGTTTGCGGCTGTATCAGGATGACTAATTCCTTTTCGTGGTCATACAGGTGGGACAGGTTTTCTTTATTCAAAAGCTCATAAGCGCAGATGGCCGGAAGGGAGAGGGATAAAAAGCTGGGTTCAGAATACAACATTGTTCTTACGGTATTGACCTGGTCTGATTTAATGTCAATGTGTTTCAACTTATCCTGTAGATCCTCAATCATATCACATATGTATTCACGGCGGCACTGGAGAAGGGAATAGATTTCTTCTGCATTTAATTCATGTATATGCTTTAAATCCTGGATGGGTATGGAAAGCTGCCGGTATAAGGTGATGTCGCACAAGGTGCGCAGTGTGTGCATGGACCAGGTGCGGTAGCCATTTTCTTCGCTGTGGTCGAATTTGACCAGGCCTTCCTTTCCCCAGTATCTCAGTGTTGCAATTGAAACGCTGAATAAATCGGCTATTTTCCCTATATAATTTTTTTTCGGCATAACACCATCCTTTGTATTGATAAACATGTTGACTCTAAAGCTACTTTATGGTTTATAGTACAATCATACATTTTTTATATGTATAGCTTGATTTCCTGCAGGAATTGAGTACTATTGCATATTTTTTTCCATTATAACAAAAGGGAAAAAATATAACAATAGGAATAGTACCATAAAATATGAAGGGAAGTGATGTAAAAGTGGCACCTGTTATTGCAATCGTAATTTGCTTTGCCTTTGTTTCATTAGGGGATATTGTATCGTTGAAAACGAAAGCAAAATTTCCGTCCCTGGCAGTTGCTATTGTCGCGTATCTTATCGCCATATGGTGTGGAATGCCTAAGACCTATCCTGATGTATCCGGACTGGCGGCATTGGGGGATATATTGTTTCCTGTGTTTGTTGCAGGGCTTGCAACAAGTATCCTCCCAATATCAATTGTAAAGAACTGGAAATTTGTCATCATAGGCTGTATTGCAGTACTGGCAGATTTTTTATGTACCGTAGTAGTCGGAGGCCTTTTTTATGACCCGAGAGAGATGTTTGCGGCGGCAATGACGACCTGCGGCTCCGGCCTGACCGGAGGGCTGATTGTATTAGACCGTTTGAAGGGAACCGGCCTGACAGAGATGGTCACCATACCGCTCTTGCTGGCGTGTACCATTGACGCAATCGGACAGCCGGTGGGTTCGCTGATTACAAGAAAATATGCTGGGAAGCTTATTGCCTCGGACGCTTATCTGACAGACAAAATTGTGGATCATTCCGATGGGGGAAAGCTCAACAAATGGGGGGCGCCTTTTAATTCTTCTGAAAATCCAAGTCCGCGGTTTTGTGCCTGGATTCCTCCAAAGTATGAGACAGAGGCAGTTGCCTTCTTACAGTTGATTGTCGTTACGGCACTAGCCATGTGGCTGGGAGGCATTACCGGCCTTGGCTGGTCAATCGTGCTGATTTTACTTGGCTTTGGCGGTACATTCATCGGACTGTTCCGGATGAACATGCTGGACCGTACGCAGACCGGAGGATTTGTAATGGCTGCTATCTACGCCCTGCTGTTTCAAATGCTCAACGATATGACGCTCCAGGAAATCATGGCTAAAATCGTTCCGCTGCTGCTGGTTATCCTGTTAAGCGGAGTGGGACTGGTTCTGGGCGGAATGCTGGGAGCGAAAGTATTTGGTTTTGATCCGTGGTTAGGCGCCTCGGCCACCATTGGTTTGTTTTACCTATTTCCCGGTGTGAGGAATGTAATCAATGAGGTTGCCAGAAGTTTATCCAGGAATGAAGAAGAGAGGCTTTACCTTGTAGAAAAAATTTCTCCGTCCTGTATAATAGCGGCCTCCATGGGCAGTAAATTTTGTTTGTTGGCAGGAGTTCTATTGATGCCGCTTATCATCCGGTAATGTGATGCGGCAATGTATGAGTAAGAATCACAGGAGGTAATAAAATGAAGGTGTATATCAGTGTTGATATCGAGGGAACCGCCAATGCGGTTGGCTGGGACTCAACAGCGCCGGGCGGATTGGACTATGAGCGCAACCGTCTGGAGATGACAAAAGAAGCGGTTGCCGCCGCCAGGGGAGCACACGCTGCCGGGGCTGATGAAATCGTAATTAAGGATGCCCATGGCCACGGAAATAACATTCTCCCGGAATACATGCCGGAGTATGTGGAGCTGATCAGAAGCTATACATATGCCCCGGATGTAATGGTAGAGGGCATCGACGAGAGCTTTGACGCTGCTTTTTATGTGGGCTATCACAGCGCGGCAGGGTGTGAGGGCAATAATCTCGCCCATACCATTTCGCATTCAAAGGTACATTCCATCAAAGTAAATGGGGAGATAGCCTCTGAGTTTATGATTTACAGCTATATGGCAGCCTACCGCAATGTCCCCAGTGTACTATTGACCGGTGACAGAAGCCTGTGCCAGACAGGGAAGAAGTATCACCCATGCCTTGTGACAGTACCGGTAAAGGACGACATCGGAGGCAGGAATAGAGGAATCAGCGGGGAATTGGCATGTAAACAGATTGAGAAGGCTGCAAAGCATGCCTTGGAACAGGATTTGGCAGAAGCCAGAATTGTACTGCCTGGACATTTCGATGTAGAGCTGTGTTTTAAGGACCATACACTGGCGAAATCAGGAAGCTATTATCCCGGCGCAACCCAGAAAGATCCTTATACCATAACCTTCCAGTCAGATGACTGGTATGATGTGGGAAGATTCCTTATTTTCACCATTTTATAAAAGGATATCTGTATATAACAAATCCCATTGGAAAAAGAAAGCAACGGCGCTTAAGGACATAATGGTATCACATCAATGTCCCCAGGCGCCTTTTTCCATGATGTGAAAAGGAAATATATCCTCCTTGCCCTTATAACCTAATTGCGCAAAAGCCCGGCTGAGTGTGTAAACATGCGTTACTGCTATTATTCCTCATCCTCACAACCGCAGGTGGGATGCGTCAGCTGGTAGCGGTCCCCCATATTTTTATATCCCCAGTCACACATGAGGCTGAGAATCGGAAAAAGTGTCTTTCCGTGTTCTGTTATGGAATATTCAACCTGGACAGGAAGCGTGGGAATGACTGTCCGGTCAATAATTCCATCCTCCTCTAATTCTCTCAGCTGCGCGGTCAGCGTCTTTTTGGGGGCGGTTCCCAGATAACGCAGGATTTCATTATAACGTTTTACACCCCCGTACTGCAGGTAGTGCAGAATCAGCGGCTTCCATTTCCCGCCGATGACCTTGAGAGTCACCTCTATTTCGCTGGAAACAATTTTTATGTCTGGCATTCGTGACGCCTCCTTTAAGTGTTTTAAGGAACTGTGTTTATTATATCAGATTTTTTGCCTGTCTGCACTATACTTGTCTGTAAGATGAATGCGCCTGAAATGAAGGTTGGCAGAAAGCGGAAGGGAGAGCATGGGTAAGAAATGGAAGAAAGGGGGAAGAACGGGGAGGAAAGGAGAGGAAAGGGCGAGAGGGAACGTGATAAGCAGCAATAGGGGGAGAAACCTGCGGACGGGTTGCCCCCCTTTTTTGCTTGTGATTTGTTAGGCCAGGGGCCTGTTTTTGATGGTACTAGAAATTAAAATGCTCCGGATCCGCCCCAACCCTGGCTGCGCGGTTTAAGCGGGTGACTGCTTCCATGTCCTGGTCGGATAATTCAAAATCGAAAATAGACTGGTTGGAGACAATCCGCTCCCGGTGTGTGGATTTGGGAATGACTACCACATTTCTCTGGATATCCCAGCGCAGGACAATCTGGGCCGGTGTCCTGCCGTATTTTTGTGCCAACCGGACCAGCGTTTCATCCTGAAGCAAATTTCCGCCGGTCCCCCCCAGGGGACTCCATACTTCCACGGCAATATCGCGGCTGAAACAATAATCAATCAGTTCATTATTATTAAAGTAGGGATGGGATTCCACCTGATTGACGGCAGGCATGACGTCTGCCCTCTTCTCCAGTTCATCCAAATGGCATTTGTGGAAATTGCTGACCCCGATGGCCCTTATTCTGCCTTGTTTATAGAGCTTCTCCATGGCAGTCCAGGCCTCGGTGAAACCCTCTGCAGGCCAATGAATCAGGTAAAGGTCGATGTAATCTGTCTGAAGGGCGGCCAGGCTTTCATTAAATGCTTCCTCTGTCCGTCCGGCCCGTATATCATCATTCCACAGCTTTGTGGTAAGGAAAATCTGCTGGCGGGGAATTTTGCTTTCACGAATTGCGTCTCCCACGCTTTTTTCATTTCCATATATCTTTGCAGTGTCGATGTGCCTGTATCCGGCCTCCAGCGCCCAGCAAACAGCGTCCATGGTCTGCTGTCCGTCTGCGGTTTGATAGACACCCAGGCCTAACTGGGGAATTTTATTCCCCTGGTTCAATTGTACATAGTGCATAGGATACTCCTTCCTGTCCTAATGTGCGGCAGTCTTTTCAGGTCCATGGTCCGCCATTCTGTATATTGCCAGCATATCATCTTCATGAAGAACCATGGCAGAGCCTTTCTGCCCGCCGGACGCCACCGCGCATTTGCGGGCCATTGTCTTTAAATCCCCGTCCGTGGGCGCGATTCCCAGCTCCTGCAAGGAGGTGGGCATATGGATGGCGCGGTAAAAGTCCTCCATTGCGCAGATGCCCTTAAGGGCTGTATCATCAGGTGCGCCGAGGTCCTCAATTCCCATTACATTGACGGCAAAGCGGTGGAACCGGGGCAGGCAGTTTTTATAGACATATCTTGCCCAGCTTCCCCAGATTGCAGCCAGTCCGGCTCCATGGGCAACATCAAACAGTCCGCCGATTTCATGCTCCAATGCATGGGAGGCAAAGTCACCCCCGGCATTTCCGCAGCCGGTAAGTCCATTGTGGGAAAGGCTGCCGGCCCATAAAATTTCTGCGCGGGCATCGTAGTTCAGGGGATCCTCCGCAAGGATTTTTGCATTTTTAATGACGGTGCGCATCAGTGCTTCCGCCATACTGTCCGTTATTTCCATGTTGCCGCCGTTTGTGAAGTACCGCTCCATGGTGTGCATGAGGATATCCGTACACCCGCAGGCTGTCTGGTAATCAGGAAGTGTTTTTGTGAGATCCGGGTTCATGACTGCAAATCTGGGGCGGCTGAGGTCATTGCTGTAGCCGCGTTTGATCCATCCGTCTTCCTTGGTGATGACAGAGGAATCGCTCATCTCGCTGCCGGTGGCGGCAATGGTCAGGACAACGCCGATGGGGAGGCAGTGGGACGGCTGGCGCTTATAGTCATAAAAATCCCATACATCGCCCTCATTCACCGCTCCATAACCGATTGCCTTTGCGGAGTCGATGGCGCTTCCGCCTCCAACGGCCAGGATGAAATCAACGCCCTCTTTTTTACATAATTCAATGCCTTCATAGACCAGACCCAGCCTGGGATTGGGCACAGCGCCTCCCAATTCCACAAAATCCATGTGTTCGGCCGCCAGTGAAGCCTTAACCCTGTCAAGAAGACCGGAACGTATCACGCTTCCGCCTCCGTAGTGGATCAGGACCTTTTTGCCTCCCTGCTCCTTTACAAGAGATCCGGTCTGTTTTTCCGTGTCCTTTCCAAAAACCACTTTTGTAGGTGTGTAATACTGAAAATTGTGCATTTTCTTCTTCCCTTCTTTAATGAGTGCTGTGTGAATAGATGCTGTTTGTGTTTTCTTTACACTGCAAGTATAAGAGGATTGCCTGAAAAGCACAAGAAGGCACATTTTTTTCACCAGGGTACTTTAAAGTGCCCTTACGGCCTGTTTATTGCTTTTTTCCTTTTCCAGCACTCTTTTTGATTATCTGGTGCCTCAGGAGTATGGCTGCCATGCGGATACACACTGGGTTAAATTGTATGGGCCGGCGGACGGAGCAGGCACGGCGTTTGCAGGTGAATCCGGCGCGGCAGGCCAAAGAAGCCGCTGTCTGGAGATTTCCATGGAAGAAAAGCCATTTTATTTTTCAGCCATCCCATATACGCCCCAGGAACTGGAGAGCGCCCTTCACCGGGAAGAGCTTCCCGCTCCGCGCCGGACCGTGGTATCCATCCTGGGCGCCATGCGTGGCGTGGGCGGTATTGACAGCTGGGGATCGGATGTGGAACCGGCTTACCATGTGCCGGCAGATGAGGATATTGAGTATGGATTTGTGATTCGCAGGGGACAGGATGTATAAATCATGGCAAGATAAGTGATTTCTGAAAACCAAATGTTCTTAAAACCAAACAGCCTGATGCGTCAGATTGGCTCTGTCCGGAGCCTTTGACGCAGCAGGCTGTTTTTTGTCTGCAGGAGTTTTACTGTATCTGGCCTGGTTATCAGGCGGGGGCGGGATGGGGGAATCCGAAGCTGTCCAGACGGCTTTGAGGCGAAATATAGCCGCAGCGGATTGTGCCCGGCAGCCGGATGGTTTATAATAGAGTCATTGGGTGATTTTATGGGAGGTATTATGAGAGAGCTGATTTGGGGGAAGACGCTGCGGTCCCGGCTGATCCGGTATAACTTTTTTATTATCTGGGTTATAGCCATATTTGTCAGTGTTTGTACCTATATTACGGCCAGCAGGAAAACGCTGGAGGTGGCCAAGAACTCGCTGCAGCATCATGTGGAGAGTATATCCTACCGGTATCAGCTGGCCTACGAGGAAATGATTAACATTGTCCTCAACTGCACGGAGAGAAAGACCTTTAACCTGGGGGAAATCGGGCGGGGACTTACGCCCGGGGCCAGGAAGAAGGGGCTGGATTACGCGGAGCTTATCAAGGATTACTGCGCTATTTCGGAGTATGGGGATTATATTGTGAAGCTGTCCGTGTTTGATGACCGGGGAGGGATGGTGCAGACCGGTTCTTCCTTTGGAAGCACGGATGATGCGAAGGGGATTCTGGATGGGGGATGGCTGGACCGGGAGCTGGATAAGACCATGGACAGCTATGAGCTGGATTTGGTGGACTCTCCCTTTTTCCAGCATGAAGGACAGGTCCTGCCCATTGCCAGGACACTGACCGGAAGCAGGTCGGTTCCGGGAGGATGGGTGGTGCTCTGCCTGTCCACGGATCTGTTTCAGGATGTGCTTAAGGATACCTCGGGAGGCCAGGAGGCCGTGGTGGTGACCAGTGAGGGAAAACTCATTGCCTCCCTCTATGAACCGGAGGACCATCGGGAGGAAAATGACAGGGTAATCAGGCAGCTGCAGCAGTCGGGGCAGGACAAGGGGCTGCTGGAGATGAAGATTCACGGCAGGAACAGCCTGGTGGCCTTTGAACAATATGACCGCAGCGGCGTCATGGTCTATGAGACCATTACCCTGGACAGTCTCAGCAATGACAGGCTCATGATTATCCAGACCGTCATCATCATGTTTGCGGCCTGCCTGATTTTCGGATTTATTCTGTCGGTGCTGATTACCAATCAGATTAAAAAGCCCATTGACCGGCTGGTCAGGCACATCGGCCATGTGGCTGCGGGAAATTTCACCAGGGACCCGGACATAGAGGGGGAGGATGAAATCGGCACCGTGGGCAAGGTTGTAAATGACATGTCGGAGCGGATTGATACCCTGATGGCGGAACGGCTGGAACATGAGAAGGAGAAGGGGGATTTGGAGCTGAAAATGCTTCAGGCCCAAATCAATCCCCATTTTCTCTACAATACCCTGGATTCCATACGGTGGATTGCCGTCATACAGAAGAACAGCGGGATTGTCAAGATGGTTACGGCCCTGTCCGGCCTGCTTAAGAATATGGCCAAGGGATTCAATGAAAAGGTGACCCTGCAGAAGGAACTGGATTTCCTGGGGGATTATGTCACCATCGAAAAGGTGAAGTATGTGGAGCTCTTCGACCTGGAGGTCCGGGTGGATGAGCCGGAGCTTTATGAGGCCCTGGTCATCAAGCTTACCCTTCAGCCCCTGGTGGAGAATGCTATTTTCAATGGAATTGAACCGGGAGGAAAGCACGGCACCATCTTAATCCATGCTTACAGGGAAGGGGATGTGTTCATCATCAAGGTGAGGGATAACGGCGTGGGAATTGCGCGGGAAAAGATGGCCTCGATTCTGAACCATACGGAAAAGGTAAAGGGCAGCTCCATGAGCGGAATCGGCCTTCCCAATGTGGACCGGCGTATCAAGCTTAACTATGGAGAGGAATACGGCCTTACGATTGAGAGCCAGGAAGGGGAATTTACAGAAATCACCATAAAAATGCCGCTTGAATATGAATGCGAAGGTGAATCCAGATAAAACAGGTAAGGGGAAGAGACAGATGTATCGTGTGATGATAGTGGATGATGAGCCGTTGATTCTGGCGGGTATCGCATCCCTTCTTGATTGGAAAGAGTATGGATGTGAGATTTCCGGGAAGGCCGCAAACGGCCAGCAGGCTCTAAAGCTTATGGAGGAACAGAAGCCTGATATTGTGATAACGGATATCAAGATGCCTGGAATGGACGGAATCGGGTTTATGAAGGCTGTGAAGGAACGGGGATGGGATGATGTGATTTTTATCCTGCTGACCAATCTGGAGGAATTCAGCCTGGCCAGACAGGCATTGTCCCTGGGTGCCGTGGAGTATCTGGTAAAGATGGAGCTGACAGAGGAAAAGCTGGCGGACAGCTTAAAGCTTGCCATGGAACGGCGGGAGATGAAGCGCAAGGCAGAGGCGGCGGGTACGGCTGTGACTGTTTCCAGGGAAGAGGCTGTCAGGGGATACATCGAAAAGCTTCTGACAGATGGAGGAACATTTAGCGGAGGAGCCAGCTCCGGTAATGCAGGTGAAGCCAGCGCACAAAATCAGGGGGAGGGGTACGATTCGTGTCTGAGGCGGCCGGTGCTGGCCATTATCAGCTTTAACTACGGATATGAAGGATTCTCCTCTGATTTTACAAGGGAGGATCAGAAAAAGGTCATTTCCTTTGCGGAAAATATCATCGAACAGATGGTGAAGGGGTATTTTGACCACAGCTGCCTGGTGCGCCGGGAACTGAACAGTCTGGTGTTAGTGATGTCCACAGATGGAATAGAGGACTACAGGGAACAGATACGCAGCCTTGGGGAGAAAATCATATCCGTGGTTAAGGATTATTTTGAAGTGTCTGTGTCCGTGGCTGTCAGCAGCAGGAAGGAGAGCCTGGGAGAGTTCGGAGCCCTTCTGTACGAGGCCATGAGCGCCACCAACCATTATTTTTATCACTCCCTGGACCCGGTGGTATTCTATTCCGAGGAATGCGAGACCAGCGCCAGGCATACGGGAAGCTTCCACATCGGATTCCTGAAAAAGGATCTGTCCCAGGCAGTGGCTTTAAATGACAGCGGACGCCTGGAGGAGATACTGAACCAGGTGGCATGTCTGCTAAGGGAGCATAATCCTTCCAGGCAGCAGGCGGTCAATGCCTGCGCCAATCTGTATTTTTTCCTGTCCTCCTTCTTTGAGGACGGGGAGGAGCCGGATTTTCCCTATGAGGTCAATATTATGGAAAAGCTGGGACGGCTGGGGACCCTGGGGCAGATCATACAGTGGATTAACTGGTTTAAGGAGGCGGTTTCGCGGATTCTGGAGCGGCGCAGGGATACCAGGGTGGATAAGATTGCGGAGATGGTCAGGGAGTATGTGATGGAGCATTATAAGGAGCGCATTACCCTGGGACAGGCAGCCGAGGCGCTGAATATAAGCCAGGGTTATCTGAGCACTGCCTTTAAGAAGCAGTCCGGTGAATCCTTTACAAACTATGTGTCCGCCATCAAGATTGAGAAGGCAAAGGAGCTGATAGCCAGCCATCAGTATATGATGTACGAGGTATCGGATTTGCTGGGCTTTGATACGCCTTTTTATTTCAGCAAGGTGTTTAAGAAGGTTACGGGCATGTCGCCGAAAGAATATGAGGCCCAGTGCCTGAAGCAGAAAAAATTATAAAAACATGAAAATTTTATATAAAACAATAAAACCCATCTGAAAATTTTACAAAAAGTATGATTTGGGTCGATTCGGTTTGGGAATCGGTTCTGGTATAGTTATATCAGAATTTGAAATGCAAATTTTAAGGAGGGTTTTATTATGAGATTAAAGAAAACAGTGGCATTGGCTCTGGTGACCGCCATGGCGGCAACCATGGCAGCGGGCTGCGGCAGTTCATCCTCAGACAAGGGTTCAGCGGCACCTGAGAGCACGGCGGCAGGCAGCGAAGCAGCAGGCGGCGAGGCTGACAGCAAGGAGACAGAGAAAGGGGCTGCCTCAGGGGAAAAGCAGAAACTGACCGTATCTGTGTGGGACAACGACGCTACACCTCAGTTTACTTCCGTGACAAAGGCATTCATGGAAAAATATCCGGATGTGGAAGTGGAGTATATTGACGCCCCTTCTGATGAGTACGCAAACAAGGTGACTGTCATGCTGGCAGGCGGCGATGCTGACCCGGACGTGATTTTCATAAAGGATACAGAGAACCAGGTTACCATGAAGGACAAGGGACAGATTCTGAACCTGGATGAGTATATTGCAAAGGACGGAATCGACCTGACCATGTACAACGGTGTTGCCGACCAGTTAAAGATGGATGGCAGCAGCTACACCCTTCCTTTCCGTAAGGACTGGTATATGCTCTACTTTAACAAGGATTTATTTGACAAGGCAGGGGTTCCTTATCCTTCCGCAGACATGACATGGGATGAGTATGAGGAGCTGGCTAAGAAGATGACAAGCGGCGAGGGCAGCGCAAAGGTATACGGAACACACAACCATACCTGGCAGGCGCTGGTGTCCAACTGGGCCGTACAGGATGGCAAGAACACCCTTATGAGCGAGGATTACAGCTTCTTAAAGCCATATTATGAGCAGGCATTAAGGATGCAGGACGAGGGCGTGGTACAGAGCTATGCCAACTTAAAGACAGGCAGCATCCATTATATCAGCGTATTTGAGCAGCAGCAGTGCGCCATGATTCCCATGGGTTCATGGTTCATCGGAACCCTGACACAGGATAAGGACGCGGGCAAGTTTGACTTTAACTGGGGCGTGACCGCCATTCCTCACCCGGCTGATACAAAGGCAGGCGCTACGGTTGGCTCCACCACACCGGTTGCCATCAATGCAAAGTCCGATGTGCCGGATCTGGCATGGGAGTATGTGAAGTTCGTAACCGGCGAAGAGGGCGCCCAGGTACTGGCTGACAACGGAATCTTCCCGGCAGCAGAGTCCCAGGCCATCAGCGACAAGCTGGCAGCAATCCCCGGATTCCCTGAGGATGGACAGGACGCGCTTAAGACCACCAGCTGGGTACTGGACCGTCCTTTGGATGCCAAGATGGCAGCTGTGAGAAAGGTGCTGGAGGAAGAGCATGACCTGATTATGATTGGCGAGGAGGATGTGGACACAGGCATCGCCAATATGAACCAGAGGGCACAGGAAGCCAGAGAAGACTAATGGCAGAAACAGGATTGTGATGCAGTAAGAGTATTAGGATAACAAGCAAAGAGCGTCTGATTAACGTAACAGCGAGGGTTGGGCGCTCTTTTTGCGCCTTAAAATAAGGAAAATGGTGATTAAAATGACAGGAAAACAGAAAAAAAAATGGAAGAGGAACGCCATCGGTTACTCTTTTATCCTTCCTAATTTTATCGGATATTTTATATTTATCTTTGTTCCGGTAATATTGACATTTGTCTTATGTGTGATGAAATGGGACGGATCCAGCACACCTATGGAGTTTGTGGGGCTTAAAAATTTCGTGAAGCTGTTTCATGACAGCGGCTTTCGGATTTCTGTCACAAACACCCTGTATTACGCGGTGTTTACCGTGCCTCTTACCATGGTGGCGGCCCTTCTCATCGCTGTGCTGTTAAATTCCAAGATAAAGGGCATTGTGGTGTACAGGACTGCGTTTTTCTTCCCCTATGTGGCCTCCCTGGTAGCGGTGGGCGCAGTGTGGAACATGCTGTTCCAGCCGGAATTCGGCCCTGTCAATGAATTCCTCAAATTCATCGGCATTGCCAATCCGCCCAAGTGGTGCGCATCCACGGACTGGGCCATGACCGTTATTATCATTGTCAGCGTGTGGAAGTATATGGGGTATTACATGGTGGTGTATCTGGCGGCTCTCCAGGGTATTTCCCAGGATTTGTACGAGGCTGCCAGCATCGACGGCGCCACGGGCTTCAAGAAATTCCGCTATATCACCATTCCCATGTTAAAGCCAACCACGTTTTTCGTTATCATCATGATGACCATTCAGTGCTTTAAGGTATTCGACCTGATCTATGTCATGACCGGCGGCGGGCCCGGAAGATCCACCAATGTACTGGTGAACCATATCTACAACGCGGCCTTTGTGGACTTTAAGTTCGGCTATGCCAGCGCCAGCGCCCTTGTGCTCTTTGCCATTGTGCTGGTGGTGACCCTGGTCCAGTTCCAGGGCGAAAAGAAGTTCACGGATTACGTATAGGAGGGGCAGAGGATGGAAACGAGAACGTTAAAAAGTAAAATAGGTATCTATATGCTGCTGAGCGTGCTGGCAGTGCTGGTGGTCATTCCCTTTGGGTGGATGCTCCTGGCGTCCGTAAAAACCAGCAATGAGGTGTTCAGCATTCCCATGAAGCTGTTTCCAAAGGAATTCCAGTGGGTGAACTACCAGACCATCTGGGATAAGATACCCCTTCTGGTTTTCTTTAAGAATACCTTTAAGATAGCGGTGTGCACCACCCTGCTCCAGGTGCTGACCAGCTGTTTTGCCGCTTACGGTTTTTCCAAGGTGGAGTTTAAGGGAAGGGATTTCCTGTTCCTGGTATCGGTCACCACCTTTGCAGTGCCCTGGCAGGCATATATGGTGCCTCAGTTTGCCCTTATTTCCAGGATGGGCCTTACGGATTCCCATCTGGGGCTGATTCTGATGCAGGCTTTTTCCGGCTTTGGCGTGTTCCTAATCCGTCAGTTTATGATAGGGGTGCCCAATGAGCTTTTGGAGGCGGCCAGGATAGACGGTCTTTCCGAGTATGGGATTTTCGCAAAGATTGCCCTGCCCCTTGTGAAGCCAGGCATCGCAACCCTGGTGATCTTTACATTTGTAAATATCTGGAATGATTTTATGGGACCATTGATTTATTTAAACAGCACCAAGTTAAAGACCATCCAGTTAGGTATCCGCATGTTCATTTCCCAGTACGGGGCCGACTATGCGTTGATTATGGCGGCGTCTGTGTGCTCCCTGGTTCCGGTGCTGATTGTGTTCATGGTATGCCAGAAGTGGTTTGTGGAGGGCATTACGGCCGGCGGTGTAAAGGGCTGATGGATGACGGCCTGACAGGGGAATGTAAGTGACGCGCAGAGACAACTGATGTGCAGATACAACTGACGCGCAGATATAACTGATGCGCAGATGTAAAACCGGGGAGGACAAAGATGGAGAATAAGAAGATTGACATGAAATGGTGCAGCGGATACTGCAGGCAGTACTGGCCGGAGGAATGTGCCCATATTCTGCGGATTGCAGATGACGCAGTGGCACAAAGATTCCTGTTTGACCTTCCCTGGGACATGGAACAGACCGTAAAGGCCGTGACATTTGAGGGAAAAATCGACTGGCGGCATATGCCCGAAGGCGACCCGGAATTCATATACCAGTTTAACCGCCACCGGTACTGGATCTGTATGGGCCAGGCATATGCCCTGACCGGGGACGGGAAATATGCCAGGTGTTTTGTGAACCAGCTGTATTCCTGGCTGGAGGACAATCCCATAAACCAGGAGACAAAGAACACTACCTGGAGGACCATAGAGGCAGGTATCCGGGGAGAAAACTGGGTAAAGGCCATGGAATATTTTGAGGACTGTCCTGTGGTGACCCGGGCGGTAAGGGAACGGTTTCTGGAAGGGCTCCGGGTCCACGGGGAATATCTGATGGACTGCCGGGTGCCGTTCAGTGATAAGAGCAACTGGGGAGTGCTGGAAAGCCACGGACTGTTTGCCATTGGCGCATATCTTATGAAATGTAGAGGAAATGCCTCGGGAGAAGATGTCGCGGGCGCAGCTGCTCATGATACAGCTGCCCATGATACAGCTGCCACGGACGCAGCCGCGGGCCTTGCACGCCGGGGGGAAGCCTATGTGGCAGAGGCCGTCCTGCGCCTGGTGCGGGAACTGGATATCCAGATTATGGATGACGGAGTCCAGTGGGAGCAGTCTCCCATGTACCACAACGAGGTGCTGCGCTGTCTGCTGGAGGTGCTGCGCGTGGCAGGGCAACAGGGAATCAGCCTGCCCCGGTCCCTTCCTGAAAAAGCCAGGGCAATGGCCTTGGCGGACCTGGCCTGGATGAAGCCTGACAGGACCCAGCCCTTAAATGGTGACAGCGACAGGACGGACCTGCGGGATGTGTTCACCCCTGCGGCCTGGATTTTAAAGGATAACCGGCTCAGGTATGCCGGATACGACCGCCTGGATTTTGAGAGCGTCTGGGATCTTGGGGCGGATGCTGCCCTGGAATACGAGAGCATGAGATCCGAGACGCCGGAATGCCTTTTTCATGCCCTGGAGCAAAGCGGAAACTGGTGCCTCCGGTCCGGATGGGACAGAAATGCGGATTACCTCCACTTTAAGTGCGGTTCCCTGGGAGGCGGCCATGGACATTTTGACAAACTGCATGTGGATTTGTCCATAGCCGGGGAAGATGTGCTTATTGATTCCGGAAGATATACCTATGTGGACGGCAGCCTGCGCAGGCAGCTTAAGTCCTCCTGTGCCCACAATGTGCCTGTGGTGGACTGGCAGGAATATACCCAGTGCACCGGTTCCTGGGACGTGAAAGGAAGGACCGCGCCCGCGGGACAGGACTGGAGCCAAAAGGGGCCGTATACATTTTTACAGGGAACCCATCTGGGATATCTGCCTGCCGGGGTTCTGGTAAACCGCAGAATTATATCCATAGGAACCAGGATTCATATGATCGCCGATGAATTTTATGGAACGGGAACCCATGTGCTGAGCCAGGTATTCCATCTGAATCCCGCCGGAAGCGTGGAAATGCGGGAGGATGTCTTTCTGTACCATGGAATTAGGGCAGAGGCAGCGTTTTACAGGGTGGCCCCGTGGTCTGGTGGGGGCGGCGGCAAAATGGAGCTGGAAGAGACTCCGGTGTCCTTTCACTATAACCAGCTGGAATACGCACCCTGCGTCAGTCTGTGGCGGGAATCCGCTCTGCCCTGCTCCATGCTGACAGTGGCAGCCGGATACGAAACAGGCAGCGGCAACCCCTATACGGTCAGCCGCGTATCTGTCACCTCCCCTGTTACCGGCAGATGCTTAAAGGACGAGGAGGCGGAAGCGGTGCGGATACAGGATGGAAAACATTCCTGGCTGGTAGTCCTGAATCATCTGGAAACTGGGGCGGACGGCGAATACATCGGCGCGGAAGGTAGATACGGCCTGGGGCGGGTCATGGTCTGCGACGAAGCGGACAGGGAAGGCCGGATGACCGTGCTCCAGTGGTAAACAGGACCAGTACCAATGCCGCCCGGCGGCACCAGAATCATATAAAGGAGCAGACAAAGGAGCAGACAAAGGAGCAGACAATGCAGACAAAGGACAGTTTACAAACCTATACAATCATGGAAAAGAGTGAAGCCGAAGCCTGCCTGGACCTGGCGGTAAGCCTGGTGCGGGAAAACCTGAAGACCTTTACCCGCTGTTTTCCGGATTCCAACAGCCGGAACCAATTCTATCCCCAAAGCAGCAACCGGGAATGGACCACCGGCTTCTGGACCGGGGAAATATGGCTGGCATATGAGCGGACCGGGGAGGAGGTATTTAAGGAGGCAGGAACCATACAGGCAGAATCCTTCCTGGAGCGCATAAAGGAGCGGGTGGACGTGGACAACCATGACATGGGATTTCTCTATACCCCTTCCTGCGTGGCCGCGTACCGTCTTACAGGCAATGAGACAGCCAGGAAGGCCGCGCTCATGGCTGCGGATAACCTGATAGGAAGATTCCAGGAAAAGGGACAGTTTTTCCAGGCTTGGGGAGAGCTGGGGGCAAAGGACAATTACCGTCTGATTATCGACTGCCTCCTCAACATGCCGTTACTGTTCTGGGCCAGTGAGACAACGGGAGACCAGACGTACCGGAAAAAGGCAGAAGCCCATATAAGGACAGCCATGGACTGTGTGATTCGGCCGGACCACAGTACGTACCACACCTATTTCTTTGACCCGGAGACAGGAGCTCCTGTAAAAGGCGTCACCCACCAGGGCAACCGGGACGGCTCTGCCTGGAGCAGGGGCCAGGCCTGGGGGATATACGGAAGCGCCCTGAGCTACCGGATTGAGAGAAAACCGGAGTATGCGGATGTGTTCCGGAAGGTGACGGATTATTTTCTAAAGCATCTGCCGTCAGATTTAATCCCTTATTGGGATTTTGATTTTGACGACGGCAGCTCAGAGCCTAGGGATTCCTCCTCCGCGGCAATTGCGGCCTGCGGTATGCTGGAGATGGTTAAGTATATGGAAGGCGGGGAGGCGGCATATTATGGGGATATGGCCAGGCGTCTGGTGAAGGCGCTCAGTGACCGGTGCGCAGTGAGGTGTCATGAGGAGTCCAACGGCCTTCTTCTCCACGGTACCTATGCCAGGGCCAGCGCAGGCAATCCCTGCGCCAACCGGGGCGTGGATGAGTGCAATACCTGGGGCGATTATTTCTATATGGAGGCGCTTACAAGACTTGCGGGGGATTGGGAGCCGTACTGGTATTAACAGAATACGTAATAGAATATATAATAGAATATCCTGTTAAATGATGAGAGGGCAGAACGAATTTTTATATGATTCGACTGCCCTTTTGCGGTTCCTTTGGGCCTGAATAATCCGGCCTATGATTGTTTAAGTGCACACGTGCTTCATATAATAACAGTAGTACCATATAAAACAAGTATTCCTATTGAAATTGTAGGAATACTATGGTATAGTAAAAAGCGTAGATGAAGCTTTTAACTTTAGGACTACAGAAAGGCGGATTTTTATTATGAAGCAATTGATTTATCTGGATAACGCAGCCACCACAAAGACCAGGCCGGAGGTGGTGGAGGCCATGCTTCCATACTTTACAGAATATTACGGTAATCCCTCCTCGGTCTACGATTTTTCCACTGAGAGTAAAAAGGCTGTAAACCATGCAAGGGAGACCATTGCCCAGTCACTGGGGGCAAAGACCAATGAGATATATTTCACGGCCGGAGGCAGCGAGGCCGATAACTGGGCCCTGGTGGCCACGGCGGAGGCCTATGGAAATAAAGGAAAACACATCATAACCACCAAGATTGAACACCACGCCATCCTTCACACCTGCCAGTACCTGGAGAAAAGGGGATACGAGGTCACATATCTGGATGTGGATGAAAATGGAGTGGTCAAGCTGGATGAGCTTAAGAAGGCTATCAGGCCGGATACCATCCTCATATCAGTGATGTTTGCCAATAATGAGATCGGCACCATTGAGCCTATCAAGGAAATCGGGGCCATCGCCAGGGAAAACGGGATTCTGTTCCACACCGATGCGGTACAGGCATTTGCCCATGTGCCCATCCATGTGGATGAGTACAATATTGACATGCTCAGCTCCAGCGGACACAAGCTGAACGGGCCCAAGGGAATCGGATTCCTCTATATCCGCACAGGCGTAAAGATTCGTTCCTTTATCCACGGAGGCGCCCAGGAGCGCAAGCGCCGTGCGGGAACAGAGAATGTGCCCGGCATAGTGGGATACGGCAAGGCAGTGGAGCTGGCCATGGCCACCATGGAGGAACGGGCTGCCAGGGAAACGCAGCTGCGGGATTATCTGATGAAGCGGGTTATGGATGAGGTGCCCTTTACCAGAATCAACGGATCACGCACCAGCCGCCTTCCCAACAATGTGAATTTTGCTTTCCAGTTTATTGAAGGTGAATCCCTTCTCATCAAACTGGATATGGCGGGAATCTGCGGATCCAGCGGTTCCGCCTGTACCTCTGGGTCACTGGACCCCTCCCATGTGCTTTTGGCCATCGGGCTGCCCCATGAGATTGCCCACGGCTCCCTCCGTCTTACCTTAAGCGAGGAGAACACAGAGGAAGAGATGGATTATGTGGTGGAGCAGATTAAGGATATCGTGGGATACCTGCGCAGCATGTCGCCTTTGTATGAGGATTATATGAAGCACAATGGCAGTGAGAAAAAATAATATACAGGGAGAATCCTGTATGAAAGATAAACTTGGAACGATTCAGGAGGAATATAGATGTACACAGAAAAAGTAATGGACCATTTTGAGCACCCCAGAAATGTGGGTGAGATAGAGAACCCCAGCGGAATGGGGACAGTGGGAAATCCCAAATGCGGCGATATCATGCGGATTTACCTGGATATTGATGAGAATCAGGTTATCCGTGACGTGAAGTTCAAAACCTTTGGCTGCGGGGCTGCCGTGGCAACCAGCAGCATGGCCACGGAGCTGGTAAAGGGAAAGACAGTCCGGGAGGCCATGGCTGTTACCAATAAAGCAGTCATGGAAGCACTTGACGGACTGCCGCCTGTTAAGGTACACTGTTCTCTGTTGGCAGAGGAAGCAATCCATGCGGCCCTCTGGGATTATGCACAGAAAAACGGTATTACCATTGAGGGCTTAGAAAAGCCCAAGGATAATATTGAGGAAGAGGAAGAAGAGGAGAACTATTGAGCAGGAAGGTAGTAGTAGGCATGTCAGGAGGAGTTGACTCCTCCGTGGCAGCCTGGCTGTTAAAGGAACAGGGTTACGATGTGATTGGCGTGACCATGCAGATTTGGCAGGATGAGGATACTGAGGTCCAGGAGGCAGAGGGCGGCTGCTGCGGTTTAAGCGCGGTGGATGACGCCAGAAGGGTTGCCATGGACCTGGGTATCCCTTATTATGTCATGAATTTTAAGGAAGAGTTCCGTAAAAACGTGATGGATTATTTTGTGGGTGAGTACGTGGAGGGAAGGACGCCCAACCCGTGTATTGCCTGCAACCGCCATGTGAAGTGGGAGTCGCTGCTCAGGCGGAGCATGGCCATTGGGGCTGATTACATCGCCACCGGCCATTATGCGCAGATAGACAGGCTGCCGGGAGGGCGTTATTCCCTGAAAACCTCGGTTACAGCCGCAAAAGACCAGACATACGCTCTCTATAACCTGACCCAGGAACAGCTGTCCCATACCCTGATGCCTGTGGGAAGCTACCACAAGGAGGAGATACGGGATATGGCAAAGCGCCTGGGGCTGCCGGTGGCGCATAAACCGGACAGCCAGGAGATTTGCTTTATCCCTGACCACGACTACGCGTCGTTTATTGAGGAGTACACTGGAAGGGAGCTGCCGCCGGGAAACTTCGTGGACCTGGACGGCCGTGTTCTGGGGCGCCATCGGGGCATTACACACTATACGGTGGGCCAGAGAAAGGGGCTGAACCTTTCCATGGGACGCCCTGTTTTCGTGGTGGAAATACGCCCTGAAACGAATGAAGTTGTCATCGGTAACAATGAGGATGTATTTACAAATGTGCTCCGCTGCGATAAACTGAACTGGATGGCAGTTGACGGACTTCACGGAAAGCCCATGGACGTCATGGCCAAAATCAGATACAGCCACAGAGGAAGCCCCTGTACCATCCGCGAAATCGGGGATGATATGGTGGAATGCTGTTTCCATGAGCCGGTCCGGGCTGTGACTCCCGGGCAGGCCGTGGTATTCTACGACGGGGATTATGTGGCAGGCGGAGGTACCATAATAAGATGAAGCGGAAGATAAGAGAAAGAAGCGCCGGATGTAAAAGCAGCGGGGCGCCCACAGACAGAATAGAACATAACGGAACGGCACGCAGCAAACGGCGGGCAAATGGTCTGGCCGCCATTGGTCTGGCAGGCATCCTGGCCGCCGGCATGGGACTGACCGGTTGCCAAAACTATGAGTCCAGCAGCGAGATGAAGGCCAGAATCCAGTCCGAAGGCGGGGAGGCGTCCTGGAGCCGGGAGAGCCCGGCAGCCGTCGGGGCCTCAGCTGTACAGGGAGAAGGCAGTGCGGATAATGGCAATAAGGCTGAGACCATCAAACTGGACACAGAGCGGACCACAGCCCCCATGCCCCAATTTGAGGATGTGTCGGACACGGTTTATGTGAAATCATCAGACGGCGGCAGTGTGCGTATACGCTCTGCCTGCGATACCGGGGATGATTCCAACATTCTTACATACGCCAGTCCCGGGACAGCGCTAAAGCGCACCGGGAAGGGAGAGCAATGGACCAGAATTGATTATAATGGGACAGCGGGCTACATATCATCGGGATATATAACCACCCAGGTTCCGGAGACCGCAGCTTTGCCGCCTCAGGCATGTGTGGACAGCGGGGAGGTAACCCTGAATCCTTCGTGGAAATACGCGGAGTTTTCCAAGATTAATTCGGGTGCGGCAGTCCTGTACCGTTCCGAGGCAGCCAGTCCCAAAGGCATTACGGTTTGTGTCAACGCGGGTCATGGAACAAAGGGGGGAGCTTCTGTCAAGACGCAGTGTCATCCCGACGGCACTCCCAAGGTAACCGGAGGCACTACCGGCGCAGGGGCCACCTCTGCGGCAGCCGTGTCAGGCGGCATGACCTTTTCTGACGGAACTCCTGAGAGTAAGGTGACGCTGTCCATGGCAAAAATACTTAAGGATAAGCTGCTGGCGGCAGGATATGATGTGCTGATGATCCGGGAGAGCGACGATGTCCAGCTGGACAACATAGCCAGAACCGTCATTGCCAACAATGCAAGCGACTGCCATATTGCCCTTCACTGGGATTCCACCACCAATAACAAAGGGGCATTTTACATGAGTGTTCCCAATGTGGAATCATACCGCAGCATGGAACCTGTAAAGTCCCACTGGCAGCAGCACAACGCCCTTGGTGAAAGCCTGGTGGCTGGCCTTAAGGGGGCGGGAGTCAAGATATTTTCCGGCGGCTCCATGGCCATGGATCTGACCCAGACTTCCTTTTCCACGGTGCCTTCTGTGGATATAGAGCTGGGAGATAAGGCATCCGACCACTCTTCGGCCACGCTGGCCACGCTGGCAGACGGACTGGTGGCCGGGGTGAACCAGTATTTTGGACAATAAAGAACAATTGTAAATGTAAGGAAAACGTAAATCCTTCCACATTTACAAATAATACCTGATGCGTTACAATGGACATAACACCAAAGGTTTGTTTAAGACAAGGAGGGATTACATGAAATTGATGAAACGTCTGGCGGCAGTGGTTCTGGGAGTTGCCCTTTTATGTCCCATGACCGCCTATGCGGCCCAGTCACAGGAAGCATTGGAGCTGTACAAGGCAGTGGAAGCCAGAAACCAGAACATGACGGATATGAACGCCTTTTACGATTTCAAGATGAAGATGTCAGGCAGCCTGTTTGAGAATGAAGGTATTGATCCCGTTGATATGCGGCTGGAGATGAATATGAAGATGAATCATATACAGGATCCCAGCCAGATGCGCTACATGGCCTATTGCCGTATGACGGTTCCGGAAAGTGAGCCTATCACCTATTCCATGTATTATCTGGACGGTTATATCTACATGGATATGCTGGGCCAGAAGGTTAAGTACCCTGTGGCCATGGGAGACATGATGAACCAGGCCCTGGCGTCATCCAAGGCATTCGATGTGCCGGAAGATTTGGTTGGAGACTTTAGCCTGTGGGATGAGGGAGAGAACAAGGTCATCGGCTATACCATCAATGATGCCAAGATGAACGAGTACATGCAGATGGTACTGGGTTCCACCGGACTTACAGGCATGCTGGACGGCCTTGATATGAAGCTTCACAATATCCGCGGAGAATATGTGGTTAATCCGGCCGGCGACTGCATTAAGATGCGCCTTAAGATGGATATGGATATGACCATGCAGGGTGAGACCTTCAGTGTGAATCTGGACGGCGATGTGGGAATAGCGGATCCCGGCCAGCCCGTGGATGTGCCTGTTCCAAATCCTGCGGAATATACCGAGATGCAGGCAGCAGCCAGTTAGAGGAAATTTGAGGCTGTATGAAAGGCAGTTTTAGAATTTGCGAAAATGTCTAAAAAATTAACGCCAACTACTACACAAAACACGGATTTTAGTGTATAATGCAGTAGTTGGCATTTTTTTGGAGGAGTACCCAAGTGGCTGAAGGGTCTGGCTTCGAACACCAGTAGGTCGGTAGCACCGGCGCGAGGGTTCAAATCCCTCCTCCTCCGTTTATGCAATGAGGACAGTCCGTAAGGACTGTACCTGAAACAGAACACATACCAGCACAATGCCCGGAGCGGGCCGTATCTGCGGTCCTCCGGGCATTGTGCTGTTTTGTGCTGTGACGATTGCAGGCATCTGCACCGGCCCGGGAAGGAAGGGGGTAAAAGTGCGCGGAAAAATGCAGCCCTGATTCATCAGGACTGCATGCGGTTTTCAGGAAATTCCTGAGGAAAATCATGGGTGGCGTTATCAGCACCGGGTAAATCTATTTCAGGAATGTCTCCATCCCCATAGGTGCTGCTGTTTCTTCCTGGAAGTTCCAGGGGTTCCTGTCTGCCGGGATCCTGCTTTCCGGGTGTCTGTATTCTGTCCATGTGCCATCATCCTTCCGTAAACATATTTTCCACGTAGTTGCGCATTTCCTCATGGCTCATTATGTTTCTGGCCCTGTTTACCACCTGTTTCTGCTCCGGCTCCGTAAGACCGGAGAAACGGCTCATGGCTTCGGGATTCATGGCCAGCTCCATGGTAAATCCAATGGGAAGTTCATCTCGCTCTATCATATTCATCACCTCAGGATTAGTATGGAAGGCGGGGATGGAAAATATGCATGGCAGGATTGGGTATTTAGCAGGATTCGGTATTTAAAATGTACCTGTAACGGAACCGGGAATGGTGAATTGTACGGCACCCATGTATCCCGGCGCCACATCATATTCATTAAAGGTAATCACAAGTTCGCCGTTTTCATTGAAGTAATAACTTTCATCGCCTGTTAGTCCCTTGAAATCCTCATCCGGCATATCGGATTGGTAGAAGTACACCACAGAGTCATCCTTTGCCATCTGTTGAGCCATCTGGCTTTTTATATTATCGCTGACGGCCTCCAGCATTTCCGGACGGTCATGGAACAGGTCTTTTAAGGAGATGATGCTGCCGGTAGCCTTATCTATGGTAAATACCTTGACAAACTGAGTGCCGCTGGCCATGGTAAGGGTGGTATCAATGCGGATGGACAGGTATTTGCTGTTGTCTGTCACCACTTTATACTGTGAATCCAGGCCATAGTGCCCCTCTCCGTTGTCCCTGGACAATTCTTCCTCGTACATGGCGATAAGCTCATTGCCGTAATCCTCTATGGATTTGTTGGCCGGTACCTGGGCGCCCTCGGTCCCTTCAATCGTCACCTGGGGAACCTTGATATCTGCCTCAAAATTATCTTTTTTATCTTCATAGGTGCGGAAGGTTACCACCTTTGCAATGGATCCAATGACCGGAATCTGTTCCATGGCATTGGCAAGGGCCGGAGTGGCGTTGGCCAGCACGGTAATGGCAATCATGGCAGCGGCAGCGGCCCCGCCTGTTTTTTTTGCGAATTTCATGATAATCACACCTTTCTGTTCTTTTTTTGCCTGGGCAATGCCCGCAAGCATGCGTTCCTTTGCTTCCGTTGGAACCGGTATGCTTTCATAATCTGATTTCAGCTTATCCATCGGTCTGTTTTCTTCCTGTTTCATGAGCATGGCTCCTTTCTGAAAAATGGTTCTGGTTTGCGCCCAAGGGCATTGGCTCCAGTTCCAGCCTTAGTTTTTTCAGGGTACGGTAAAGCCTGGCCTTTACTGTATTGAGATTTTCACCTACTATATCAGCAATATCTTCTAATTTAAGATCCTCAAAATACCGCAGTATGATGACGGTCCTGCTTTTGTCATCCAGCCGTTTTATCATCTGTTTTAAGTCCAGGTCCTGGTAATGGTCCTCTGTGGGAGTCTCCGGCATTTCTTCTGTGGGTGTTTCTTTCTTTTTCCTGCGCAGCATATCCAGGCTTGTGTTGACCACGATCCGGTAAATCCATGTGGACAGGTAGTCTTTATTTCTGACCCCTTTGCAGTCCTTAATTGCCCGATAGGCGCTTTCCTGGACTACATCCAGGGCATCATCCTGGTTTCGCATCAGCTTAAATGCCAGGCGGTAGTAGCGTTCATAATTTTCTGTAAGGAGACGTTCTGTTTCCGCCGTATTGTTGTATAAGCCCATGTATCTGCATCCTCCTTTCGTATCCTTCTGACTGTTAGACGTCTGAGGCGGGGATAAAGTTGCATCTATTTTAAGATTTTACAGATTGGTTTATAAAATGCAACATCCATTGTGTTTTAAGCTGAAAAATGTTATATTGTTCATGTGACAGAATCAGCGGAACATGAATCAATGAAAGGTGTACGAAAGGATGAAAGAGGAACGGACCAACGATATAGACAGGATGAGAGAATACGAAGATATCCGGCAGGTACCGCTGGAGCCCAACAGGCCTGCGTCAGGCCGGCAGAATCCTCCTGTGGGGGATTCCTACATAGGGGGCAGGCCCAGACGAGAGCGGATTTCCAGGAGAAAGCCCGGTATAGGAGATGGGGCGCCGGAGGCCAGAACGTCTGCAGCCAGAACATCTGCAGCCAGAAAGTCTGCTGACAGAACGGCGCAGGAGGTCCAGAACACCGGAAAGAAGGCTGACCGGTCCCAAAGAAGTAAAAAAGCAGGAAATTCAGGCTCAGGAGAACACCGGAACCGTTCGGGCAAAGGCGTGTCCTTCCTTGCACTTTTGCTGGTGCTCATATTGGGCGCCGGCGCCGGTCTGGGCGGAGGCTATTACCTCTGGGGATGGGAGCGGCCTTATACCGTGGATTTGAAGGCGGTGGAGGTGCCGGATTATGTAGAGCAGGATTTTATAAGGAAGAATATATTTTCCAGACCGGACGTGGGGCGTCAGAAGGTGGATAAGATTGTCATACACTATGTGGCCAATCCCGGCTCCACGGCCAAGAATAACAGGGACTATTTTGACAGCCTGGCTGACCAGGACCCGCAAAAAAGCGGTTCGTCTGCCAGCAGCCATTTTGTGGTGGGGCTGGAAGGTGAAGTTATCCAGTGCATCCCTGTAAATGAGATTGCCTATGCCAATGCCCCTTTAAACAACACCACAGTCGCCATAGAGGTGTGCCATCCGGACGACAGCGGAAAGTTCAATGATGCCACCTATGAATCCCTGGTGGATTTGACAGCCTTCCTCTGCAGGCAGCTGAAACTGACGCCCGGGGACGTTATACGCCATTATGATGTGAATGAAAAACTCTGCCCCAAGTATTATGTGGAGCATGAGGACGCATGGGAGCAGTTTCTTAAGGATGTAAAGACGGCCATGAAGACGGAAAGTGCGGGATGAGGTGCATAGACATATTAAACTAAATACATAAATATAATAAATGCCGTACAGTCTTGAGGTAAAAGATTGTACGGCGTTTTCAGACGCAGACGGAAACTTCCGGCTAAAGAGGAATGAATTCCGGCTTTCTGCCATGGTACACGGTAAAATATCTATAACCGCAGTCAGACAGCAGTTCGCGGCAGGTGTCAAAGGCATAACCCACATATTCCGGGGTATGGGCGTCGGAACCAATGGTTATCATCTCGCCTCCCAGCTCCCGGTAGCGCATGAGAATCTTCCGGCAGGGATTGGGCTGGCCCAGGCCGTACTTGAAACCGCCTGTGTTGCACTCCAGGGATTTGCCGTTTTCAATAAGAATCTTTAAGAGAGGGTCAATCCACTGGCTCAGATGCCGGTAGTCGTAAAAGTCATTCTGGTGGGGAGCGTAGCGCACCGCATAATCCAGATGGCCAAAGGAATCAAAGGTGCGGCACAGGTCTCTGACACGCACCAGGGAGGCTTCAAAGAAATCCTCAAAGCCGGGCACCTCGCCCCGCTTGTTCCAGTATTCCGGGTCATATGGGTCCATGCTCTTTACAAAATGGCTGGATCCGATGATGAAATCAAAGGAATCCCCATAGCGCTTTACAAAGTGATCCAAATATTCCTTAAGATGATCCTGAAGTCCCAGCTCGATTCCGATGTTGATGCGGATGCGGTCCCTGTACTCTGCCTGGAGCATGCGCAGGGACGTGAGATAGGTGGGGATATCCAGGATAAAATCACAGTCGCAGAATCCGGAATCGTAGTCGTGGTGGTCGGTAATGCACATCTCCTTCATGCCCAGTTCTATGGCTTTCTCAATCTGCAGGCTGATGGGGGTGTTGGAGTCACCGGAAAATTCAGTGTGCAGATGGCAGTCGTATATCATCGGAGCTTCTCCTTTGCTTCTATATAAATAATAGCTTCTTAATAAAAAACAGCAGTATTTTTATTAATACCGGCATTTTCATACGCATTTCATAACAACATTATAGCAGAAAATACCCGAATGGCAAGATTCCAGTCTTTTCTTCGTATAAAAAGGTCAAAGATCCGTAAAAATAAAAAAAGGACTTGCCATTTCTTTAGAAATTGATTACAATAGAGAGAAGTTGATTAATATTTAACAATAATATATTTTTTAACAAACTAGGAGGAATTGAATCATGGCAGTAAAAGTAGCGATTAATGGATTTGGACGTATTGGACGTCTGGCTTTCCGTCAGATGTTCGGAGCAGAAGGTTACGATGTAGTAGCTATCAATGACTTAACCGATCCTAAGATGTTAGCTCATCTGTTAAAGTATGATACAGCACAGGGTGGATATGCCGGCGTTTATGGCCAGGGTCTGCACACTGTTGAGGCTGGAGAGGATTCCATCACTGTAGACGGCAAGAAAATCACCATCTACAAGGAGCCAAAGGCTGCTGATCTTCCATGGGGCGAAATCGGCGTAGACGTAGTTCTGGAGTGTACAGGATTCTACTGCTCTAAGGACAAAGCTCAGGCACACATCGAGGCAGGCGCTAAGAAAGTTGTTATCTCCGCTCCTGCAGGCAATGACCTTCCTACTATTGTATACAGCGTTAATGAGAATGTACTGACAGCTGATGATAAGATTATCTCCGCAGCTTCCTGTACAACAAACTGCTTAGCTCCTATGGCTAAGGCTCTGAATGATTATGCTCCTATCCAGAGCGGTATCATGTCCACCATCCACGCTTACACAGGCGATCAGATGATTCTGGACGGACCACACAGAAAAGGCGATTTAAGAAGAGCAAGAGCCGGCGCAGCTAACATCGTTCCTAACTCCACTGGTGCAGCTAAGGCTATCGGCCTGGTTATCCCAGAGCTGAACGGCAAGTTAATCGGTTCCGCACAGCGTGTACCTGTACCAACCGGTTCCACCACAATCTTAACAGCTGTTGTTAAGAAGGCTGGTGTTACAAAGGAAGACATCAACGCAGCTATGAAGGCAGCTGCCAGCGAGTCCTTTGGATACAATGAGGATGCCATCGTATCTTCCGACGTTATCGGCATGAGATATGGTTCTCTGTTCGATGCAACACAGACCATGGTAGCTCAGATTGCAGATGATCTGTATGAAGTACAGGTTGTTTCATGGTATGACAATGAGAACTCCTACACAAGCCAGATGGTAAGGACAATCAAGTACTTTGCTGAGTTAGGCTAATTGTGACAACAGGACAGTAATTTCTAAGTAGACTCATGAAGGGTCCGGTCGTTTGGGCCGGGCCCTTTGTTCGCCAAATGTATCAATGACTCTGAAAGGGGAAAGAAATATGTTAAACAAGAAAACAGTTGATGATTTAAAAGATTTACAGGGAAAAAAAGTACTGGTACGCTGTGATTTCAACGTTCCGTTAAAGGAAGGCGTTATCCAGAACTATAACCGTATTGACGGAGCCATCCCTACCATAAAGAAGCTTCTTGACCAGGGCGCCAAGGTTATCCTGTGCTCCCATTTAGGCAAGCCAAAGGGCGAGCCCGTTCCGGAGATGAGCCTTGCTCCTGTTGCTCCTGCTCTGAGCGAAAGACTGGGCGTAGAGGTTAAGTTTGTGGACGATCCAAAGGTAACAGGGCCTGAGACACAGAAGGTAGCTGCTGAGTTAAAGGACGGAGAGGTTCTGCTTCTTCAGAATACCCGTTACAGAGTTGAGGAGACCAAATTCAAAGACGGCGATGCTGCAAGCGAGGCTTATGCAAAAGAGCTGGCTGACCTGTGCGACGGCATTTTCGTAAACGACGCATTCGGCACAGCCCACAGGGCACACTGCTCCAACGTAGGCGTTACCAGATTTACCAAGGAGAACGTGGTGGGATACCTGATGGAAAAGGAAATCAGGTTCTTAGGACAGGCGGTTGAGAATCCGGTTCGTCCATTCGTGGCCATTCTGGGCGGCGCCAAGGTTTCCGATAAGATTAATGTAATTAACAACCTGTTAGACAAGGTTGACACCCTGATTATCGGCGGAGGTATGGCTTACACCTTTGCAAAGGCACAGGGCCAGGAAATCGGCAATTCCTTATGTGAGGCAGATAAGCTGGACTATGCACTGGAGATGATTAAGAAGGCAGAAGAGAAGGGCGTTAAGCTGCTGCTTCCTGTTGATCATGTGGAAGGAAAGGAATTCTCCAACGACACCGAGCATAAAGTAGTGGATGTAATTGACGCAGGCTGGTCAGGATTTGACATCGGACCTAAGACCATCGCGCTTTACAAGGAAGCACTGCAGGGCGCCAAGACGGTTGTGTGGAATGGACCTATGGGCGTGTTCGAGTTCTCCAACTTCGCAGAAGGCACACTGGAAGTATGCCGTGCGGTTGCTGAACTGGCAGATGCCACCACGGTTATCGGCGGCGGCGACTCTGTCAATGCTGTGAAGAGACTGGGCTTTGCTGATAAGATGACCCATATCTCCACCGGCGGCGGCGCTTCCCTGGAATTCCTGGAGGGCAAGGAACTGCCAGGTGTGGCTGCAGCTGACAACAAAGCTTAATTCGGTTTTCCCATAAGTGATTACAGTGTGAAAGGGAGAGGTAAAATACAATGTCAAGAAAGAAAATTATAGCAGGCAACTGGAAGATGAACATGACTCCGTCAGAGGCGGTTGCCCTTGTAAACGAGTTAAAGCCATTGGTAGCGAATGAGGATGTGGATGTGGTATTCTGTGTGCCTGCCATTGACATTATTCCTGCTATGGAAGCAGCTAAGGGATCCAATATCTGTATCGGAGCCGAGAACATGTACTATGAGGAGAAGGGCGCTTATACAGGCGAGATTTCTCCCAACATGCTGGTAGACGCCGGCGTTAAGTACGTAATCATCGGTCATTCAGAGAGACGCGAGTATTTCGCAGAGACAGATGAGACCGTGAACAAAAAGGTGTTAAAGGCCTTTGAACACGGCATCACACCGATTGTCTGCTGCGGAGAGACACTCACACAGAGGGAGCAGGGAATCACCATTGACTGGATCCGCCAGCAGATTAAGATTGCATTCCTGAATGTGACAGCTGACCAGGCTAAGACTGCGGTTATTGCTTACGAGCCAATCTGGGCAATCGGAACCGGCAAGGTGGCTACCACAGAGCAGGCTGAGGAAGTCTGCGCAGCTATCCGTGTATGCATTGGAGAGATTTACGATGAGGCTACAGCTGAGGCAATCCGTATCCAGTACGGCGGCTCTGTATCCGCATCTTCCGCTCCGGAGCTTTTCGCACAGCCGGATATTGATGGAGGACTGGTAGGCGGCGCTTCCTTAAAGCCTGACTTTGGCAAGATTGTAAATTACAACAAGTAATAACGGAATGTGTGCCCTGCTCCTGACCGGAGCGTGACCCAATGCGGGATTCACGCGCCATAAGGCGGCAGGGCATTTAAAACAGAAGGAGATTGAAAATGAGTAAAAAACCAACCGTATTAATGATTTTAGACGGCTACGGACTGAACGATAACTGCCAGCACAACGCTGTATGCGAGGGCAAGACTCCGGTTATGGACCAGCTCATGAGCCAGTGCCCCTTTGTAAAGGGCGAGGCCAGCGGCATGGCAGTGGGACTTCCCGAGGGACAGATGGGCAACTCTGAGGTAGGTCATCTGAACATGGGAGCAGGTCGTATCGTATACCAGGAACTGACCAGAATCACAAAATCCATTCAGGATGGGGACTTTTTCCAGATTCCGGAGTTCCTCACAGCAATTGAAAACTGCAAAAAACATGATTCTGCCCTTCATATGTTCGGGCTGGTGTCTGACGGCGGCGTACACAGCCACAACACCCATATCTACGGCCTGCTGGAGCTGGCTAAGAAGAACGGCTTAAAGAAGGTTTATGTACACTGTTTCCTGGATGGCCGCGATACGCCTCCTGAATCAGGAAAGGGCTTTGTGGAGCAGCTGGAAGCAAAGATGAAGGAGATCGGCGTAGGCGAGGTAGCGTCTGTCATGGGACGTTACTATGCCATGGACCGTGATAAGAGATGGGACCGCGTGGAGTTGGCTTACAACGCTCTGACAAAGGGCGAAGGAAATCAGGCTGAAAGCGCTGCTGCAGGCATCCAGGCTTCTTATGACAGCGGCAAGGCAGATGAGTTCGTCATCCCCTTTGTGGTGATGAAGGACGGCAAGCCTGCGGCCACCATCCAGGATAAGGATTCCGTGATTTTCTACAACTTCCGTCCGGACCGTGCAAGGGAGATTACCCGTGCATTCTGCGACGACAGCTTTGACGGCTTCCCAAGGGAGAAAAGGCTGGACCTGGTGTATGTATGCTTTACGGATTATGATGAGACCATCCAGAACAAGCTGGTTGCCTTTAAGAAGGAGAGTATCACCAATACCTTTGGCGAATTCCTGGCAGCCCACAAAAAGACACAGGTAAGGATTGCGGAGACTGAGAAATATGCGCATGTGACCTTCTTCTTTAACGGCGGTGTGGAAGAACCCAACGAGGGTGAGGACCGCATTCTGGTTCCTTCTCCAAAGGAAGTTGCAACCTATGATTTAAAGCCTGAGATGAGCGCCAACGGCGTGTGCGATAAGCTGGTGGAAGCCATCAAATCCGACAAATACGATGTCATCATCATCAACTTTGCAAACCCTGACATGGTAGGCCATACCGGGGTAGAGGACGCAGCCATCAAGGCCATCGAGACAGTGGACGCCTGCGTGGGCCGTGCAGTGGAGGCCATCAGGGAAGTGGACGGCGTCATGTTTATCTGTGCGGACCATGGAAATGCGGAGCAGCTGGTGGACTATGAGACCGGGGAGCCATTTACAGCTCATACCACTAATCCGGTACCATTCATCCTGGTAAATGCAGACCCATCCTGCAAGCTGCGTGAAGGCGGCGCCCTGTGCGATATCGTTCCCACCCTTATTGAGCTCATGGGAATGGAGCAGCCTAAGGAAATGACCGGCAAATCATTGCTGGTTAAGTAAGAAGAATGAAGTGAGAATAAATATGCGTAAAAGCCAGCTCCGAATGTCCGGGGCTGGCTTTTTTGGCCGAAGAGTGCTGGATTAGGCGCAAATGAATCTAAAATCAGTCAGACGACAGCATGCCTTGGGCGGACTTGCTGGGCCGATACCGTATCATTTGTATCATTGCCGGTGTCCGGGGCTTTTTTTCGTGTCTGTTCTTCCAAAGCCGCGGCGCCCGCTTTATGCACAGGCTGTTCAACTCCGTCTGCTTTGGCGATATCTGGTCCGCTTGCAGAAGAACTGCCGGCAATCACTTTCTCAGCAGCGGCCTTTTCAGCAGCGGCCTTTTCAGCAGCGGCCTTCCCAGCAGCGGCCTTTTCAGCAGCGGCCTTCCCAGCAGCGGCTTTTCCAGCAGCTGCCTTATCAACAGCTGCCTTTCCCGGAACGCTTCCGGATAACTTGATGGAAGCTTTTGCGCAGGCAGGCCCTACCATTTCATACAAAAGCCCGCTGGACAGGATGATGGTTGAAAGCAGCTGGCCGCTTTCGGCAGGGAGCATGCGCTGCCCCAGCACAGCCAGGCCGATGGAAACGCCGGCCTGAGGAATCAGCGCCAGGCCAAAGTAGCGGCGGATTTCCGGTGAAGCGTGGGTAACCGCGGCGCCCAGGGCGGAACCGGTGTATTTCCCGGCAATGCGGACCAGAAAGTAAACAATACCGATCACGCCGGCAGCTGCCAGGCTGGGAATGGAAAGCCTCATACCGGAAAGCACGAAGAACATCACCAGGAGGGGAGGCGTGAACTGGTTTAACTGCTTAAATAAGTGTTTGTTGCCGCTGGCATTGATATAGGCTGCGCCGGAGGCCATACATGCCAACAGGGGAGAAACATTAAGGGAAGTACAGATTCCGGCCACGCCCATAATGGTGACACAGGCCAGAACCAGGCTGTGGTCCTTGCTGCGGCGCTTGTGTATCAGCCTGCTGAGCACCACACCGGATAGTCCTCCCAGCGCCAGGGCCAATAAGTTAAAGAGCACCGGAAAGGCAATCTGCGAAACCGTCACAGAGCCGTTTGAGGAGCTGGCCTGGACAAAGGCCGCGCACACGCTGAAGGCTATCAGGGACACTGCATCGTCCAGGGCAACCACCTGCAGGATGGTGTCCACAAAGGGCCCTTTGGCCTTGTACTGCCGGATGGTCATAATGGTGGAGGCAGGGGCCGTGGCGCAGCCGATGGCTCCCAAAAGCAGACTGAAGGACAGGGATAACCCCATAATCAGCATGACAATTGTGATAAAGATGCCTGCGGTCAGGGATTCAAACAGGGTCAGAATCACCATTTTCTTTCCATTGGCTTTCAGGGATGACAGTTTGAAATATTTTCCTACTCCAAATGCGATAAATGCCAGGGCAAGGTCTGTGATAAAATCCATCTGTCCAATATATTGTGAAGGGACAAGATTCAGGCACCAGGGCCCGATGATGACTCCCGCAATAATATAACCGGTAACATTAGGCAGGTGAAGCCGCTTTGTGATTCGTGTCAACAGAAAGCCGGATGCCAGCATGACTGCTATGGTCAATATGATTCCTGCTGCTCCCAGGTTTGATAAAAATAGTGCCATAATCAACACTCCTTTCTGCGTTTTTTTGTTTTGCTTGATTATAGTAGTGTTTGGTGATAAAATCAAATGATATTATTTGATTGGGATATAAAAAATATTTATATATGGAGGGGGACTGGCCTGTGTTTGACATGAAAGTAAAGACTCTTCTGGCTGTTATCGAGTCCGGAAGCTATACTAAGGCAGCTCAGAAGCTGAATCTGACCCAGCCGGCGGTGAGTCATCAGATTCGTTTGCTGGAAAATGAGTTCGATATAAAAATATTTTATAGGAGCAAAAACAAACTGAAGCTGACTCCCCAGGGAAAGATTCTGGTGCAGTACGCCCGCAGGGCAGCTGCCGTTTATTCCAACGCCTGCCAGGCTATTGAGGACAGCAAGACGGAGACCAGCCATCTGAATGTAGGCATCACCCCCACGGCGGGGGAGACCATTATTCCCCAGGTGCTGGCCACCCTCTGTAATGAGAATCCGGATATACATATAAATATTTCTGTCAATACCATTCAAAAAATTTATAGCCGCCTGAAGGCATATGAATTGGATTTTGCCGTGGTGGAGGGAGGGGTGCCGGATGCGGCGTTAGTGTCCACCACCCTGGACACGGATTACCTGTGTCTGGCTGTTTCGCCCATGCACCGTCTGGCCAGGGCCAAGACAGTGTCCGTGGAGGAGATACGCCATGAAAAGCTGATTCTGCGCAGCCGCAGCGCAGGCACAAGGCAGCTGTTTGAGAAACATCTGGGGGCCAGGGACATGAGCCTGGAAGAGTTTAACGTGATGATGGAACTGGATAACGTGTCCATGATCAAGGAGTTGGTAACCATGGATTTGGGAATTACCATCATTGCCAAAAGCGCCTGCCGCGAAGAACTTGCCAGCGGCCGGCTGGCCATTATTCCCATTGAAAATTCCTCCATGGTGCGCCAGATCGACATGGTATATCAGAAGGATTTCCTGCATCCGGAGTTTATCCAGAATATTCGCGGTATCTATGAACAGCTGAAGGCAAAGTAATATTTCCTGTGAGGGGCTTTTCCGGCCGGGAAGATGGGCTGCCTGAGCGGTTGCGGCTTTCAAGCTGCGGCTTTCAAGTTACGGTTTTAAAGTTATGAAATATCCCTTCCATTTTTATGGGAAATAGGATAAAATGGAAGTTGGTGCCCTCAAAGGCCGTAGAAGTCTCTGATGGCCTGTTTTGTATAATTTTAATTGATATAACATATGATAGGAGTTTGAATTGTGTCTGGAAAAAAAGGTATGAAAACGAAGAAGCTTTTGGAAAGCTTCCTTCCATATTATGGAAGATATAAGAAGATTCTGATATTTGATTTATTCTGTGCGGCTCTGACTACATTGGGAGAACTGATTCTTCCTCTGATGCTGCGCTATATCACAAACCAGGGGATGCAGAATCTGGCATCCATGACAGCCGGAATTGTAATCAGAATCGGCGGTCTGTACCTGCTTCTGCGGATTATTGACTCCCTGGCAGCCTATTACATGGCCTATACAGGGCATGTGATGGGTGTATACATTGAAACAGATATGCGCCAGGACGCCTTTGAGCATTTGCAGATGCTGTCAGACAGTTATTACAGCAACACAAAGGTTGGACAGATCATGTCACGTATTACCAGTGATTTGTTTGACGTGACGGAATTTGCCCACCACTGTCCGGAGGAGTTCTTTATAGCAGCCCTAAAAACCGTGGTCTCCTTCATCATCCTGTCAGGCATCAATCTGGAACTGACCCTGCTCATATTTGTGCTGGTGCCGGTTATGATTATTTCCTGTACCTGGTTTAACATGAAGGTGAAGGAGGCATTCCGCAGGCAGAGAAACCAGATAGGCGAGCTCAATGCCCAGATTGAGGACACCCTGCTGGGCAACCGTGTGGTCAGGGCCTTTGCCAATGAGCCGGTGGAGATTGCCAAGTTCGGCAAGGGCAACCGGGATTTCATGGATATTAAGAAGTATACCTACCGCTACATGGCGGCTTTTCAGATTACCACCAGGTCCTTTGACGGACTGATGTATGTGGTGGTGATTGTGGCAGGAGGCATTTTCATGATTCAGGGCAAGGTGGAGCCGGGAGATTTGGTGGCCTATACCATGTATGTAACCACCCTTCTTACCACTATACGCAGAATCATAGAGTTTGCGGAGCAGTTCCAGCGTGGAATCACCGGTATCGAACGTTTCCAGGAAATCATGGATGTGGTGCCGGATATCAAGGACAGCAAAAATGCAAAGAAGATGGAGCATGTAAAGGGCGCCATTACCTTTGACCACGTAAGTTTTGAGTATCCGGATGACCATGTGCCAGTACTGGAGGACATTAACATCACCGTAAGGCCAGGGGAGAGGATTGCCCTGGTAGGTCCCTCCGGCGGCGGTAAGACCACCATGTGCAACCTTCTGCCCAGGTTTTATGATACCACCTCAGGCAGCATTGCCATAGACGGGCAGGATATAAAGAACGTTACACTGCAGAGCCTTCGTTCCAACATCGGCGTGGTACAGCAGGACGTTTACCTGTTCTCAGGTTCTGTCTATGAGAATATCAGCTACGGGCGTCCGGGAGCCACCAGGGAAGAAGTTATGGAAGCTGCCAAACTGGCAGGCGCCCATGAGTTTATCACTGAGCTGCAGGACGGATATGATACGTATGTGGGCGAGCGGGGGGTCAAGCTGTCAGGAGGACAGAAGCAGCGTATCAGCATTGCCCGTGTATTCCTGAAGAACCCGGCCATTCTTATTCTGGATGAGGCTACATCGGCTCTTGACAATGAGAGTGAATACCTGGTATCCCAGTCATTGGAGAAGCTGGCAGTGGGCCGTACCACTCTTACTATTGCCCACCGCCTGACCACCATCCAGGGTGCGGACCGCATACTTGTGCTGGCAGGCAATAAGATTGTGGAAGAGGGGAATCATGAACAGCTGCTGGAGAAGAAGGGAATGTATTACCAGTTATATACAACTGCAAACAGGCTGAACCAGGGGATTGCATAAAGGAGAACATTTAATATGAAAATAGCTATTGTTGCGGACAGCAACAGCGGAGTAACGCAGGATGAGGCAAAGGAGCTGGGCATATATGTGCTTCCCATGCCTTTCATGATAGATGGGCAGGTTTTTTATGAGGGAATTGATTTAAGCCATGAAGATTTTTACGCAAGGATGGAGGAAGGGGCTGAAATCACCACATCCCAGCCATCGCCTAAAGACGTGACGGAACAGTGGGAACAGCTTCTGGAGGACCATGATCAGGTGGTGTACATTCCCATGTCCAGCGGACTCAGCGGTTCCTGCCAGACGGCTCTTATGCTGGCGGAAGATTATGAGGGGCGCGTTCAGGTGGTGAACAACCAGAGGATTTCTGTTACCCAGAGACAGTCTGCCCTGGACGCCAGGGATTTGGCAGAGCGGGGATGGAGCGGTGAGCAGATAAAGGAAAAGCTTGAGGCAACCAGGTTTGACAGCTCCATTTATATCACGGTGGATACCCTTAAATATCTGAAAAAGGGGGGCAGGATTACACCTGCTGCGGCAGCGCTGGGGACATTGCTCAAAATAAAGCCGGTGCTCACCATCCAGGGAGAAAAGCTGGATGCGTTTGCAAAGGCAAGGACCATGAAGCAGGCCAAGACCATCATGCTGACTGCCCTGGCCCATGACCTGGAGGATCGTCTGGCAGATCCGAAGGCAGAACACACCTATCTGCAGATTGCCCATACATGCAGTGAGCAGGCAGCCCAGGAGCTGGAAGAGACTGTAAGGGAGTTGTATCCCGGGGTTCCCGTGTTTGGGGCTCCCCTGTCCCTCAGCATTGGATGCCATATCGGCCCTGGCGCCCTGGCAGTCGCCTGTACCAGGAAATTAAAGGAGCTGGAATAAGTGTCGGAAAAGAAATTTGTTAAGAAGCTGCGTACCTTCGGCATGAGCATGAAGGTACCGCTGACAGCCATCATCATAGGCGCTGCCCTGATTCCTCTCTTTCTGGAGGCCGGCATTATGCTGGGAACATTCCGGCAGAGCCAGCTGGACGCCAGGTTTATAGAGATACAGAACCAGTGTGTTATACTCAGCAATAAGATGACCCGGTCCGGCTATATGACGGCCGAGAAAAAGAACAATGCCAGCCTGGACAGCCAGATGCAGACCCTGTCTGATGTCTATAACGGAAGAATTGTCATTGTGGGAAGCAATTTCCGAGTGGTGACAGATACCTTTAATCTGGCCACGGGAAAGTATTATTTATCAGAAGAAGTCATCAAGTGTTTCAAGGGTGAGAACAGCAGCCATTACAACAAGGATATGCAGTATTTTGCCCAGACCATTCCCGTGTATGACACGGCGGACGCAAAAGCTGTGAGCGGAGTCATTGTGGTTACCGCATCCACGGAGAACATTCTGTCCCTGACAGATAAGGTTATGGGAAAGTCCCATCTGTTTCTGGTGTGTATGGTTCTTCTTATCAGTGTTTTGGGGGTGGCGGCGGCCCATTTGCTGCTGCGTCCTTTTAAGAAGCTTCAGATGTCCTTTGACAGGGTGGCTCAGGGAGATTTGGATGCGGACATCACAGAGGAGACTTACAGGGAGACCAGACTCCTGTCCCAGTCAGTCCAGAAGTCCCTGAGCAAGCTCAAGGCTGTAGACCAGTCGCGCCAGGAGTTTGTCTCTAATGTGTCCCATGAGCTGAAAACGCCCATCACCTCTATCCGTGTGCTGGCTGATTCCCTGATGGGGATGGAAGACGTGCCGGTGGAGCTGTACCGGGAGTTTATGACGGATATTTCGGATGAGATTGACCGGGAGAACCAGATCATAGAGGATTTGCTGATGCTGGTCAAAATGGATAAGACAGCCGAGGACCAGATGAACATAGAGCAGGTGAATATCAACGGGGAACTGGAGCTGATTTTAAAACGTCTGCGTCCCATTGCCAAACGTGGAAATGTGGAACTGATCCTGGAGAGCATCCGGGAAGTGACAGCGGATGTGGATAAGGTAAAGATATCCCTGGCAATCACCAATCTGGTGGAAAATGCCATCAAATACAACCGGGATTCAGGTATGGTTCGCGTGACCCTGGATGCAGATCACAAATATTTCTACATCAAGGTGGCTGACACCGGTATCGGGATACCGGAGGACGCGCTGGAACATATATTCGAGCGGTTTTTCCGGGTGGATAAGGCCCGCTCCAGGGAAGTGGGCGGCACCGGGCTGGGACTGGCTATCGCGAAAAATGTCATTCAGATGCACCATGGTATCATAGATGTGGAGAGTACGGTGGGAGAGGGAACCACCTTCAGCGTGAGGATACCCCTTAACTATGTACCGAGACAGGAGGCAAAGCCATGAGCAGACATACCGCGAGCAGACATACTGTGAGCAGAAATACCGTGAGCAGACATGTCATGAGCAGACATACCATGGGAATACATGCGGTGAAAAGGCTGATACTGCCTTTGATGGCGGTTGTATTCCTGCTGTCGGGCTGCGGAGAGGGGGAAAGCCCTGTCTCCAATCCTGCCGAGGGCAGATATCTGATTTATTATCTGAATGCGTCCATCACCAAGCTGGTTCCCCAGGAGTACGAGACGGAAACAAAGGATAAGGGGGAGCTGGTGAATGAACTGATGGACCAGTTCCTGAATGTGCCAAAGGATTTGGACTGCCAGCCCGGCCTGACGGACCGGGTGACCTACCAGGGGAGCCGCCAGGAGGAACAGGTGCTGTATCTGTACTTCGACATGAATTACACAGCCATGAAGGCGGAACGGGAGATTCTCTGCCGGGCAGCCCTCACCAGGACCCTGACGCAGATTGAGGGAATTGACTATATCAATATTTACTGCGGTGACCAGCCTCTGATGGACCGGCAGGGAAATCCGGTGGGAATGCTGTCGGCCACTGATTTTATCATGAATACCAGCAATGTAAATGCCTACGAAAAGACGGAGCTGACCCTGTATTTTGCCGATGAGACAGGCAACCGCCTGGTGCCGGAGAAACGGGAGGTAGTCCACAACATCAATACCTCCCTGGAACAGCTGGTAGTAGAGCAGCTCATTGCAGGACCGGGACAGGAGGGGCATAATCCCACGCTTCCGTCGGACTGCAAGATACTGAGCCTGTCAGTGACAGATAATGTATGCTATATCAACTTTGATTCCGCCTTTGCCAATACAACTCTGGCAGTGAATGAGTATATCCCGATCTATTCCATTGTGGATTCTCTTTCAGAGATGACAACGGTGACAAAGGTGCAGATTATGATCAACGGCTCCCAGGATGTGATGTTCCGGGATGTGGTGTCCTTAAATACCACCTTTGAGAGAAGCCAGAATTATATTGACGGAAAGAATGAATAGACGAAAGGAAATTTAACTGAATATGAAGAGACCGCTGGTTGTACTGGCAGCAGGTTACGTACTTGGAGAGGTGCTGGCCCTGCAGGTTAAGACGGCGGTGGACTTAGGTGTTCTGGCGTGGCTGTGTGCAGCTGCGGCAGGAATCCTATGGCTTTTGGATACAGGGAGGGGAGTACTGCGCCCTTCTGCTCCAAGAGCGAAGATGCAGGGCAGGAGCAACCGGAAACATAGAGTGCTTCTGCTCTTTTTGGTATGTCTACTGTCTGGTTCGTCTGTGGGAATGACAAGAGGACAGCAGGAAAAAGGGATTCTGGACCATGAGGAGTCCGTGGCCCGGACCATGACCGGCGCCCGGATATTGGTAAGAGGAGTAATTAAAAAGGCAGAACAAAAGGAAAATACGATTACCCTTATGCTGGAGGAGGTGACGGCCGAGGCAGGTAAAAGGTCTGTGAAGTTCAGGAGGATGGTGGTGTATGCGGAGAACAGGACAACGGAGAAAGATGATTCTGACTTAGGGGAAGAGCTGGCTGTGGGGGTAAAAGTACAGGTGAGAGGCAAGCTGGCTCCGGTGGAAGGGCCGGGAAATCCCGGAGAATTTGATTTCAGGACCTATTACCGAACAAAGGGAACTGCATGCAGGCTGTACGGGGAGAACCTGGCAGTGGCGGGAGGAGAGGCAATCCCTTATTACAAGGGAATCGCAGAGTTTCGGATGCAATGTGCCGGTGTACTTGAAAAGATATGCATGCCGGAGGATGTGGCTGTATTTAAAGCCGTGCTTCTGGGAGATACATCTGATATGAATCCGGAGATGCGGGATATGTACCAGCGCAACGGAATTTCACATCTTCTGGCTGTCAGCGGACAGCATCTGGCTATTATCGGCGGAGGGATCTATCTGATGATTCGTCGGGCCGGAGCCGGATATGGCAAGGCCGGGATGATATCAGCTGTTCTTGTTATCAGCTATGGAATAATGACAGGCAGTTCCGGCTCCGCCATAAGGGCGGTTATCATGATAGTATGCCTGTGGCTGGCGGCGGTTAAAGGAAGAAGCTACGACACCCTGTCGGCGTTGGGAGCGGCAGCCTTAATTCTTCTGTACAGACAGCCCTATCTGCTGTACCACAGCGGATTTGAATTGTCCTTTGGGGCAGTTCTGGCGATCAGCGGATTGGGAGGATGGGTGCAGTCATTCCTTGAATTGGAGCGGGCGTGGGAAAAGACGCTTCTTATCAGCTTGAGCGTACAAATCGTACTTACGCCCATTGTGCTGTACCACTATTTTCAGCATCCGCTTTACGGCATTTTTTTAAATCTTTTGGTTATACCTCTTGTTTCTATCTTAATGTATTCGGGTATTCTGGGGATTGTACTGGGAAGCTTCTGGATCCAGGGAGGAGTGGCAGCAGTGGGGGCCGGACATTATATTTTGAGGTTTTATGAGCTGCTGTGCAAATTTGCGGAAGGGCTGCCCGGATACAGTCTGGTGCTGGGGCGTCCGTCGCCGGGCAGTCTGGTAATGTATTTTGGCATACACGGAATGGGAACAGCAGTTGTGCTGTTTTGTATCAGGGGCCGGAGTGCCTTTATTCGGGCAAAATCTCCTGCAAGGTGTAACGCTTATCTGGCAGAAAGGGATTTACAAACACGCATATCTTCCATCAGTTGTAAACCCATGATGTTAATGTATTTTTTGGGGATTTATGCCCTTAGTTTTGCGGCTTTGGTCCCGCGTCCCGTAAAAGGACTGGAGGTTGTCTGTCTGGATGTGGGACAAGGGGACGGCCTGTTGCTCAGGTCTGGTAAGAGGGCGGTGCTCATAGATGGAGGCAGCAGCAGCCAGAAAAAACTGGGGAATATTGTGCTGGAGCCTTATTTAAAAAGCCAGGGAATATCGTGGATTGATTATGCGGTGGTAAGTCATGGAGACAGCGACCATATAAACGGTCTTATATACCTGCTGGAGGAGTCAGAGGACATAAGAATAGGTACCCTGGTGCTGCCAGTGATGGGAAAGGGGGAGGAGGTATATGAAAATCTGGCTGCACTGGCCAGGAGAGAAGGGGCAGCTGTGGTTTATATGAAAACCGGAGACTGGGTGGAAACTGGGGAGCTGACGCTTACCTGTCTGTATGCCGGTGAAGATTTTGGCAGGAAGGACCGTAACAGCCACTCTCTGGTTTTGTGCGGGGATTATAAGGGATTTCATATGTTGTTTACAGGAGATATGGGGGAAGAACAGGAGAGCAGTCTGGTCAGACTGGCAGAACAGGAGGGGGCCCTGCAGGATATACATTTGAATCATGTACAGATACTGAAAACAGCCCATCATGGTTCCAGGACATCTTCATCGGAGGTATTTCTGGACCGATTGAGGATTCAATTAGCTGTGGTTTCCTATGGAAAGGAAAATTCTTATGGGCATCCGTCGCCGGAGACAATGGAGCGTTTCAGGAGGCAGGGGATTGCGGTTCTGGAAACCGGAAAAAAGGGAGCCATAACACTTAAAACAAACGGTACATCGCTGCGGGTCCATGCATTTCTGGAGGAAAAATCTCGTCAGAATTAGCTGGATGAAATACGCTTCTGACAGCCATATTATAAATATGGAAGAGATTGTGGAATCTTGGAAGGAGCAGGGGATGAATTATCAAGAAACAGCTAACGAGATTTTGTCTCACATAGGCGGGGCAGAGAATATCAGGGAGATGACACACTGTTTTACCAGACTTCGGTTTGAATTAAGGGATCCGGAAAAGGCAGAGCGCGGTAAGATAGAGCGGATAGAAGGTGTGATAGCGGTTGTGGAAAGCAGCGGCCAGTTCCAGGTTGTCATGGGGACAAAGGTAGGCCGGATATATGACCTGCTGAAGGAAATGACCGGTACAGAAAGAAAAGCGGGTGAAAAAAGAGAAAAGGTTTATCATAGGGACAGTAAGGACAGAGAGAAAAACACACCGGGAAGTCATTTGGGAAACAGAATGATTCAGTCGGTTTCCTCCATGTTTACGCCTATGGTACCTGCCATTGCTGCATCTGGCCTTTTGAAAGGATTCCTGACCATAGCCAGGATGCTGGCATCCAATCAAGGCATCGACATTACAGGAAACCATACCTACGTAATCCTGCTGGCTGCCACGGATGCGATTTTCTATTTTATGCCAATCATCCTGGCCTATACCAGCGCCAGGGTGTTTGGGGCCAATGAATTTGTGGCCATGGCTCTGGGGGGAACCATGTGTTACCCTTCGGTTCTCAGTCTTATGACAGGGGAAGAACACATCAGCATGCTGGGAGTGGCATTGACCAGGGCCAATTACACATCATCAGTCATCCCTATTATAATAGGTGTGTTTATCCTGGCTTATGTACAGCGGTTTCTGGAGCGGGTGATACCGGAGGTTCTGAAAATTATTCTGGTACCGGGGCTCTCCCTGCTGGTAATGGTGCCTGCGGTATTTATGGTGTTTGGGCCGGTGGGAATTTATCTGGGAAATATAATTCATTTTATCTACACAGGCCTTATGGGAATAAGTCCTGTTTTGTGCGGCGGTTTCATCGGAGGCATGTGGTGTGTGTTTGTTATTTTTGGATCCCACAGAGCCTTGGTACCTATTGGAATCCAGGATGTGGCACTGAACGGCCGGCAAAACCTGCTTGCATTTGCAGGGGCTGCGAATTTTTCTCAGGGCGGGGCTGCCCTGGGGGTTATGATGCGGACCAGAAGCAGGGAGCTAAAAGCAGTGGCGGCATCGGCATCAGTGGCAGCCTCTGTCTGCGGCATAACAGAGCCTGCCATCTATGGGTGTAACCTGCGGCTTAAACGTCCTATGATTTACGCGGTTATATGCGGAGCCGCAGGAGGGGCTGTCATGGGGGCGGGAGGCGTGTACGGGGATGCTTTTGCAAATAACGGTATCCTTACACTGGCAACCTATGCTGCTTTTGGAATGAAAAAATTCCTCTTTTATCTGGCTGGTATTGGTATATCATTCTTCGGGTCTGCCATTTTGACAATGCTGCTGGGATTTGAGGATATGGACCAGGAACCAGAGGAAACTTCATGGGAAAGGAATTAACTGCAGGAGGGAAACAATGCATCAGAAAACGACAGAATTTCCGGAAGGATTTTTGTGGGGGGCTTCATCATCCGCATTTCAGATTGAGGGGGGATGGAATCTGGGAGGAAAAGGGATGACAGTGGCAGATTTCAATTCCTTTAAACGATCCCATATACAGGCAGATACTAAGGTGGCCAGTGACTTCTATCATCACTGGAAGGAGGACATTGATTACATGGCAGAGCTTGGGCTCAAAATGTACAGGTTCTCCATTGCGTGGGCCAGAATCATACCGGATGGCGATGGAGCTGTTCATGAGGAGGGGATTAAATTCTATGACAGAATCATTGACTGCCTGCTGTCAAGGGGAATCCAGCCCTTTGTCACCCTGTACCATTTTGACCTGCCCTACGCGTTGGCGGAAAAATACAATGGCTGGGAATCACGCCGGTGTGTCCTGGCCTTTGAACGGTATGCCAGGATATGCTTCAGGGCTTTTGGCGACCGGGTTAAATACTGGCAGGTCCACAATGAACAGAACCTGATGGTGCGGGTGGATGAGAGGATGAATATTGATGCCGCGGATAAATGGGAGGCAGACCGGCTCAGGGCCCAGATGGATTATCATATGTTTCTGGCCCATGCCCTGGCCGTAAAGGCATGCCATGAGCTGGTTTCCGGAGGAAAGATAGGCCCGGCCGTGTCGTCCTGCTGTACCTATCCGGAAACACCCCGTCCGGAGGATGTGTGGGCTGCGGCGAACAATGATTGGTTTAAGGCGGAATACTGTCTGGACATGCATCAATATGGCAGATATCCGGGATACTACAGGCGGTATCTTAAAGAGCGTAATATTATGCCGTCCGCGGAGGATGGGGATGAGGAGATACTCAAATGGGGCGCTTCTGATTACATTGCTGTCAACTATTACAGGACACTTTGTGTCAGATATCTTCCGGCAGATGAGATTCATCCTGTGGGGGAACGGTGCTTTCCGGGCAATGAGGTGGATTTTGACCAGTATGGATACTTTTCCCATGTGAAAAATCCTCATCTGGTTTCGACAGAGTATGGGGCGCAGATTGATCCAATGGGCCTTCGGATTGTGTTGAACCGTTATTATCAGAAATACCGGCTTCCCCTTCTCATAACAGAAAATGGTCTGGGGGCAGCCGATATCCTTACTGAAAATGGAAAGGTGCATGACAGTTACAGAATTGACTATCTGAGAAGGCACATCCAGGCATGCAGACAGGCGCTGGATGACGGCGTGGAGCTAATGGGGTATTCGCCCTGGTCCTTTATGGATTTGCTCAGTTCCCATGAAGGCTTTAGAAAGCGGTACGGATTTCTGTATGTGGACAGGAACGAGCATGAGACAGGCAGCCTTAAGCGCATAAAAAAAGACAGCTTTCACTGGTACCGCCGTGTCATAGAGACAAACGGGGCAACCATATAAGCTGTCAGAAAGGAAGGCAGAGTAATGTTTAAAGACGCTCTGATATATAATCCAGCAGCGCGGCGCAGCCCTCCGTGACGTCGGACCAGGTGGTGTCGAAGTCACCCGTGTACCAAGGGTCGGCCACATCCCTTCCGGAACCGGTGAATTCCATAAGCTTAAAAATTTTGTGGTCCGGATCACCGCCTGCAATACGCTGCATGTTGCGGATATTCCAGCTGTCCATGCCAATCAGGTAATCAAATGATTTATAATCTGCCTTCGTCATCTGTTTTGCCCGGTGCCCCTCGCAGGGAATGCCGGCCTGCTTTAATTTGGCGCGGGTTCCGTGGTGTACAGGATTACCGATTTCCTCGGTGGAGGTAGCAGCGGAATCTGCCTGAATTATGCCGGACAGGCCTCTTTCCTTTAGCAGGCTGCGGAAATAGTAGAGGGCCATGGGGCTGCGGCAGATGTTGCCGTGGCAGACGAAAAGTATTTTTATCATCTTCATATGTCTCCTAATAACTCCTTAAACAAATCTTTTATCTCTCCATAAATCTGATCATGAAATACGTCCTCCCTAAAATATAAATCTAAAACAGCTGAACTTGACCCAAGAACATTACTTTCACTTTTACCAATTTCTTTTAATTTATTAACATAATACGGATCTAATTTAGGGTATATATCAATATTATCTTCTCCAAATTCAATTATTGGAGTCGTATCTTCATTCTCCCTGACTTCCACTCTCATATAACTAACGCCAGAAAATTTACCTTTTCGATGAACAATTCCTATCTTTCTGGTTATGGGTTTTACTGTTGATAATACCGGAATAATATTCGTAGTTATCGTTTGTATTGCTTCATTCGATAAGGAAAGTATTCTTTCAACTTTTTTTACTAACTGCTCATCTGAATATAATTCGTCAAACCAATATGAATGTCTTCCTGGAGCCAAAGTCAAATCCTCCTTAATATCTAGGAGACTCTCCGCATTATCCATTCTAAGTCCTAATACTTTGCAAAAAGTAGTAATCATATCTACATCTTGATTATATATCCCCAGTTCATTTACTTTATCAATAACATAATTTATATCATTAGAATATAAGCTTAAATCCTGTCTGTTATTTTGACTTTCTCTCCTATTTCGCAATTTTTTCAATTCTTTTTCTATGCGCTCCGCTAGCAATACATCTATCTCAATATCAAACACGCTTTTTTGCTCTAACATTTCTGTGATTTGACTTTTTATTATATCAATTGCAATTTCCCTGGAAGAATCAAACCCATAAGACAACAACTCTAAATTGTAATACCGTTCATGCAAATGTCCCGCCGTAAATACTGATGAATTTATTGGTATCTCGGTTCCATCTGCTACTGCCATATATACACCGTTTTCATCAGATACTGTAATATCCAAACTTTTGGCATCCGATGTTCCATTATAAATTATCATAGAAATAGATTTTTTCGTAAAATTCATACAGCCACGGATACAGATTTTTCCGGTTCCTTTTATACTGTACCCATCAAAAACATGGCATATTTTATAAAAATAGGATTGAACTATACTGTCATAAGTTTTTAAAATTTGTGCATAATAACTCTGAGCGTATTCAAAATTCAAATCCATCTCAACAACATCAAAATTTCTTCTGGATTTAAGTGCCTTTACAAATAACTTTAAATTGTGTATTTCCAAGTAATCCAATACATAATTTTGTTTTTGCTGATTTGAAATAATACCAGTCAAATAACAAAGTATCTCATTGTATTTTTCTTTCAATGCATTGCTATCCAGCCAGGCGGTAAGCTTATCTCTATCCCACGTAGATAATTCCACTGCAGCAAAAAACTCTTGAATTGCTTTATGATAATATTTAATTCCTTGTAAGCCCTCAGACATCAACCCTGTTTTCCATATTTTTTCGTATATTTTTGTTTTATTTAGATCGGTGCAAGCATTATCCATAATTTCAAAAAAGTGTTCAGTACTGTCCCCATTTTCAAAACTATACATTGCATAATTACCTAGCACTGATTTAATAATCGTTTTATCATACAGAGAACATGAAAGTACATTCATTTTCTCATTAATATACTCTTGAAATAATGCCGCATGATTAGACGGAATTCTATATTTGTCCTCCTTCTTTGATATAGAAACAAACATCTTTAAAAACAATGGTATTCTTAAAATTTCCATTAATCTTTTTGGTATTTGATGAATTTGAATCTGCATCTCCCCTTGAGAGTATTGCTTCAACAAATCAACAATCCTATGATCATCTAACGGTTCCAGAGAATAATGTGCAAACTCAGAACAAAAATCTCCTTTATAATTTTGCATTCTTGATGTAATGATTATTGTATTGTCTGTATTTCTCCTTAGTTGATGCAAACTATATACCAAAACATCATAATCTTGTTCTACTTCGTCTATAGCATCAAATAAAATTACAAAACCACCTTCTCGCAGACGTTTTTCAATTAGTTCTTTTGTTAAAAAAGGCAACAGCAAATTAACTTCTTGATAAATTCCATCTACTATGGAATTAAATACTTTTCCATAATACCTTCCTTCTAAAATTACCGGTATTTTATCCTCATCCCCATTACACTTTGTCAGATACTCACGCATCAGCATCCACATCAGATACGATTTTCCACCTCCAGGTTCTGATGTGATTATTTTTGATGTATTATCTAATATGTCGCCAAAATCTTTATTTTCTCCATTCTTTAAAATATTTAAATCATATGCAAATTCCTTTAAGCTTCTATCTACGCATATGCATAACTCTTCTGTACAATGTACCCGCATCGCATTTTTGTATTTTTCATAAATATCTCTATTAGTCCATTTATCCTTTTCATCTGATGATTTCTTTAATTCCAGAATTCTATCATAGTTTAAAAGATTTATCTCTTCCCATTTTTCAGGAATCTCTTCAACTCTGCATGAAAATACACATGTATCAGAATAGTTTGCATTCACGATATAACCTTCTATGTTAATTCCGTTTGAAATCATGTAAGCAACCGATTTCGTCCATGCTGAATAAAATACTGGTTGTCCTTTTACCAATACTTTTTCTGTAGGCTTTTTTGCCTCAAAAACAAGCAAACTATGTTTATATACCCAGTCTACTTCTAAATCAGTTTTCCCTCTATATTTATCAAATTGATTTGATGTAAATTGTAAAAAATCTGCTGCTTTTGTTTTTAATGCTTTACTTCCTTCATAACCATATACTGGGAACTCCTCCGCTCTCAAATCCTTAGGATACTCCAATAGTTCTAATAAAGGAACAATCAGTTTGCTTCTCACTTCAGCCTCAGACTGAATATTTTGCCTTATAAAGTCATTTATCATAACAGAGATATTCATATTTCATTTACCCTTTCAATTTCCCTATACTTTTATTATTTCACTTAATCTTCAAAAAATTTGTCCAACTAGTTTCCCTTGCGTTTTCCCTACTATACACATTCAAACCTATTGGAACGCCTCGGAGTGTATTGCCGTGACAGACGAAAAGGATTTTAATGTTATTCTGAACTTGTTTGGTCATACGCGAAATCTCCGTTACTTTTTGATAGCTAAAGTCTACTATAAATTTGTCCAATAAACAAGAGCTGGTTTCCATTTGTATCCTTTACAGGCAGTTCATCCTTTCGTATAATGTGTATAGGCGGTTCCTACTGCTGGGTGACTTCCATCTCCGAAAGGGGGTGGTATGACATGAGTACATATGAGACCCTATCTTTGATGATTGCGTTTGGAGTACTTGTTGTTATGATTATAGGTACAAAAAAATAGTCACCCGCCTCCCAAAGCTGTGGTGACTATTTTTTAGTTGTTATTCTTTGGAAGCCACTCACTGGAGTGAACTGCCTTTTTTGTACCTTTATTATAAGCCATTTTCGGATCTTCTGTCAATTGTGATTTTTCATTCTTTCTCCCACATTTTCCTTTCATACACATTTAAACCTATTGGAATGCCCCGGAACATATTGCCGTGGCAAATAAATAGTATTTTAATCATCTTGTTTATATCCCTTCATAAGCCTTCAAACCTTGGTATTACGGGCTGTCCGGCGCTTTTTCATTTTTCGTGTTTTTCCCCAAACCTACGCTATTCTATATAAATATACGCAAATTCATGGGCAAATGGTGTAGTAAGTGGTGTTAAAATCAAAATATCTTCTATAAGATAAATCTCTTTCCTTTTTGGCTGGAACCTTCTCCTTATAATTCATGATTTTTCATGGATTCCATATAATATTTTATTGTACTATAATTTTCTCCGATAGAATTTGAAATCCATTTTTGATACATTGTCGGCTCTATTTCAATCGCTTTCAAAATACAAGCCACCACAGAATTGTTACCTTTTCGGTCAGCTTAATCAGTCCCTTAAGGTATTGGATAACCGCTACTTCTCATTTTCAATCTTGCCACCTCCATTTCTCTCAAAAATCTGAATGCTGCATAGAAAAAATTTCTTTCTGACGCTCAATCTCTGCTTTCAACTGCTCTTTTGTAGGCAAATAAGTCAGATATTTTGACATAAACAATCGGTCATTATCATGAAGTACCGAATATCTGGCAATATCCTCATCAGTTTCTGAACACAATAAAATCCCAATGGTGGGATTATCTCCATGCCCTCGCTTTAAATCATCATACATGCGTACATACATATCAATCTGTCCTACATCCTGATGAGTAATTCTGCCCATTTTCAAATCGATTAAGACATAACATTTCAGTTCGATATTGTAAAAAACGAGATCTAAATAGTAGTCCGAAGCTTCCGTTACAATATGTTGCTGACGAGCCACAAACGCAAATCCTCTGCCCAATTCCATCAAAAAATCTCTAATATGTGAAAGAATGGCAGATTCCAACTCTCCCTCTAAGTAAGTATCCTCATTTTTGAATCCAAGGAATTCTGCAATCACTGGACTTTTGATTAATTCAAATTGATTTTTTTGAAATTCCGCGGTTTTCCGTTTCATTTCTTCAATTACAGCATCTTTTTTCGGAGTTTGAAGAAGTCTATGATAATATTGCGTACTGATATTACGATCTAAGGTTCTTGAACTCCAGCTCTCGTCAACCGCCTCCTTCATATACCAATAACGTGCATTTTCATCCGTAACACGGAGAAGACTCCTAATATGCGTCCAGTTAAGATTGTGAACGCACGCGTTCACAATCTGCTCATCGGGAAAGCACTGATAAAATTTAATGTAATAATGCAAATTTCTTTTGGAATAATTTTTTCCAAACTCCTTTGTCAAATCATCTGCCAATGCAGAAATCAAACCTCTACCGTACTCTGCACGTTCACTGCCACCCAGTTCCTGCTCTACAATTCGTTTTCCGATATTCCAATAGGTAAGTAGCATTGCCTTGCTAGAGGCGCTATAGGCAGCTTCTTGTCCAGAGGAAATAATACTCTTAATTTCTGAAATAACTGATTGGTATGGCGTCAAATGATTTTCCATCATGTCACCTCGATTTCCTATAATAATTATATTTTAACGTGCTTCCCTGTCACATCAAAGCTCTTTCAAAAATGGTGTAGTAGTGGTGCAGTAAACGCCTCTATCTGCCGTAAAACCATTGATTCTACTGGCTATTCCGGGACTTTTCAAGATACTGCCATGGCAGACGAAAAGGATGTTAATGGTAGTATGGTTTTGGTTAGTCATTCGTCAAATCTCCATTTATATTTTGTAAATAAAGTTTACTATAATTTTATAGGGCATGCAAGCGTCACGTTTCAATTATGCCCTATGCAGTGACGAAAGTTTTTAGTATAATTAATACAGGCAGTTCCTACTGCTGGGTGACTTCCATCTCCGAAAGGGGGTGGTATAACATGAGTACATATGAGACACTTTCGTTAATGATTGCGTTTGGGGTACTTGTTGTTATGATTATAGGTACAAAAAAATAGTCACCCGCCTACCAAGCTTAGTGACTATTTTTAATTAAGCTATTAACTTGGAAGCCACTCACTGGAGTGAACTGCCTTTTTTGTATCTTTATTATAAACCAATTTTGGTTTATCTGTCAATCATGATTTCTCAGTGTTTTTCTTGCATTTTTCTTTTCATATACATTCAATCCTATTGGAATGCCCGGAGCATATTGCCGTGGCTGACGAAAAGGATGTTAGGTAGTATGATTTCGGTTAGTCATTCGTCAAATCTCCACTTATATTTTGTATATAGAGTTTTACTATAATTTTATAAGGTATACAAGCGCCTCTTTTTAATTATGCCCTATGCAGTGACATTGCTTTTTTGTATAATTAGTACAGGCAGTTCCTACTGCTGGGTGACTTCCATCTCCGAAAGGAGGTGGTATAACATGAGTACATATGAGGCACTTTCTTTAATGATAGCGTTTGGAGTACTTATCGTTATGATTATAGGTACAAAAAAATAGTCACCCGCCTCCCAAAGCAAATGTGACTATTTTTATAGATACATAAAATATTTTGGAAGCCACTCACTGGAGTGAACTGCCTTTTTTGTACCTTTATTATAAGCCATTTTCAGTTCGTCTGTCAATCATGATTTTCCAGTGTTTTTTCGTATCTCCCATAGGCTATTTCCAAAACACATATCTCAAAGGCTGCCGGAATGTTTCCATGCATATTTTCATGTGTTTTAATCCTCCCCTCCCATTCCTCCCGGAGCAGCCAGCCTTTTTACATCCGTATCAAATTCATCCCCCGTCACCAGCGAAACCGTATATCTTTCATCGAATAAATCAATCAGGTTTTCCACATCCCTAAAGGTCCTCAGATAAATCTGTCCGTCACGGATATCAAATACTCCCTGCCAGCGGGGGACTGTATTGATTATCTGTATCAGTTCCTCCGCTGTCTTTTCCACCACATGGTAGTGTTTAATCCGCATCATCTTGCGGGAATATTTAGTCTGGTTCCGCTCGATATATGCCGTTAATTTTTCACAATTAGTCACCAGACGGATATCTGAAATATCAGACACCGCTTTTTTGGCTGATGCCTTGATGAAGTCATTGAACCCGAAATGTCTTTGCATCAGGCCTATATCTTTGGTGATGATTTTGTCATCCATGACGAGCAGATCTACTTTTCTTGTGATTACAAAGAGCTGTTCCGGCATTTCCACAAAACAATCAGTCTGTTCCGTATCTAATATCCGGGCAAAAAAGTGCTGGTTTTTCTTATTGGGAATGGTGGCGGGAAGTATATACTGGTAAGCCCAGATGCTGTGAACGCCCCTTCTGAAGCGGAAGAGTATTGCATCGGCCTTGTCCCTGTCATCCATGAAGAAAGGACCCATTTGCTTTTCCGGGGTATTCAGAAGTTCAAACGGCTTATAATCGTCATTCTGTTTTATGATGTAAAAAATATTCTGATTGCCCCCTGCCTGTTCCGCCATTGCATATTCAGCCTCCTCATCAAGAAACAGATCTCTGATACTCTTGACGATGGAGTTTTGGACTTTGAGCTTAAAATCATGTTCCCTGCCAGTGGGTCCCTCATAAAAAGCGAAATGCTTCATGGGGGGATCCCCGGTTTTCATCATGATAAACATATCAAACCCAAATTCATCATCCGCAAACAGTTCTGTTAATGAATTTACAATTATTTCCTTTGGCGTTTTTGGGGTAGCATGGTTCGTGCTGTGTTCTCTTTTGTTTTCCATTGTATGTTTCTCCGCTGTTTCAGTTTTTATTGTACATCAGGCAGACATCATCCGATATATATTTCCATTTCACTATTTTTTTCTCTGCAATGCCTGTTCTGCACACTGCAATCATGGTTTTATCCCGGCAGCCGTCCATGACAGGATTGAGGAAGCGGAATTTATATATCCTGTAGCCCAACAGAGTCAATATGGGGTTTTGATAATATAAATGGGTGGTCCACATCAAACGGATGACCAGCCCTAAAATACCGGTAAAAATGATGAAGCCCCTTAAGGTTTCCACATCGTCCAGCAAAAGAGGCAGCACAAAGGTCATGAAAAATGTGATTCCGGAATCCGTTATCTCTTCTTCAATCACGATTTCTTCGCCTGCATCCACAAATCCGGACATCTGCATGCTCTTAAACTGCCACATGGCGGTTATGCCGTAAAGGGAGCATGCCAGTGAAATGAATGCAGCGATAAATGGACCAAGGTATGGATGGTCCCATATCCGGTTCATGACACTGAAATTCCTCTGCATCAATTCACGGATGAAATGGCATATGGATGATATCATCCTGTAATCAAAGTATCTGATAAAAATAAAAATGAACAGCGGCAGGAAGGACTGAATGACAAGCTTCCTTTTCAGTAGTAAGTTTTGTTCCCCCATGGTTTCCTCTTGCCTCCTGTTTTTTGCATGAACATGATTCCTTACACCATATATATGTTCCATGATTACAGTCTACTATAAATCCGGGAGATGAACAAGGAAACTTTGAACCTTAATCAGGACGTTTCAAACACTTGGGCAGCGCTTTTCAGACACTTAAGCAGCACTTTTCAAACATGCTCTAGTGACAAATCACCTTGCCCTGTGTTATACTGAAATTGGAAAACATCAGCCAATTGACGGGATATGGAAGGACGACCTTTACATGCAGACATTGAATCAGGACATAAAAGACCGTACATTTAAGCCTGTATACCTTCTGTTCGGTGAAGAGGCCTTCTTAAAGAAAAGTTATAAGAGCCGTCTGAGAGAAGCCCTTACCGACGGGGATACCATGAATTATAATTATTTTGAAGGCAAAGGGATGAATGTAAACGAAATTATCGGCCTTGCGGACACCATGCCTTTTTTTGCGGAGAAGCGCCTTATACTGATGGAGGACAGCGGATTCTTTAAAGGCGGGGCAGGAGCGGACGAGCTGACGGAGTATATGGGAGGAATCCCTGAATCCACCTGTCTTGTTTTTGTGGAATCGGAAGTGGACAAGAGGAGCAGACTATATAAGGCAGTGAAGAAATACGGCTATGCGGCGGAACTGAGCCATCAGGAACCGGCCCAGCTTGCCAGATGGGCGGCAGGCATCCTGTCTAAAAACGGCAGGAAGATTACCGGCCGCACCATGGAATTCTTTCTGAGCAAGGCTGGGGATGACATGGAGAACATCAGCTCGGAGCTGGAAAAGCTTATAAGCTATACTCTGGGCCGCGAGGTGATTACGGATGAGGACGTGGAGACCATCTGCACCACCCAGGTAACCAATAAAATATTTGACATGATAACAGCCATAGCGGCACGCCAGACCCGCAAGGCCATGGACCTCTATGAGGATCTTCTGACACTGAAGGAACCGCCCATGCGCATCCTTTTTCTGATAGCAAGGCAGTTTAATCAAATCCTTCAGGTCAAGGACCTGATGGGAAAGGGGATGGATAAAAGCACCATAGCGTCCAGGCTTAAGCTTCAGCCCTTTGTGGTGGGAAAAATCATGCTGCAGGCCAAGACATTTACCAGGGAACAGATCCTGTCCTATGTGAATCTCTGTGTGGATGCAGAGGAAGGCGTTAAGACCGGAAAGCTGCAGGACCGGCTGGCGGTGGAACTGCTCATAGCAAACAAATATGAATAAAAAAAAGAGGAATGAAGGCGATGGATATGATGGAGACAATTGAACTGGAAGATTTAAAGGCTCAGGCCAGGCAGGTGCTGGAGGAGCTTATGGAGGCGGCCCGTCTGAAGCCGGGACAGATTCTGGTGGTGGGCTGTTCATCCAGCGAGATAGACAGCTTCAAGATTGGATCCCACTCAAGCGCGGAGATAGGGATGGCTGTGTATACGGCTCTTTACCAGGAACTAAAGCCAAAGGGAATCTATCTGGCTGCCCAGTGCTGCGAACATTTAAACCGTGCCCTGATTCTGGAGGCAGAGGCAGCTCAGGCTTACGGCTATGAACAGGTGAATGTGGTTCCCCAGCTAAAGGCCGGAGGTTCTTTTGCCACGGCTGCGTATGCCACTCTGGAACACCCCGTGGCAGTGGAGCACATCAAGGCCCATGCGGGAATTGATATCGGGGATACCCTCATCGGCATGCATATGAAGGACGTGGCAGTCCCTGTGCGGATAAAGACAAAAGAGATAGGAAGCGCCCATGTGGTATGCGCCAGGACCAGACCTAAGTTTATCGGCGGTATCAGAGCCCGCTACGACGAGGAGAATATGTAAGGACCGCAGCCGGTTACTGACATAGAATATGAAAATGGGATATGAGGAGGTATGGTTATGAACAGAGCAATTACAATCAGCCGCGAGTACGGCAGCGGAGGACGGGAGATTGGCGAAAAACTGGCTCGGAGATTGGGAATTCCTTTTTATGATAAGGAATTGATAGCCATGATTGCGAAAGAAGGAAATATTGAGACTTCCGTATTAGAGGCCAACGATGAGGTGGACCCGGATTTTGATAATTATTCACCGCGGCAGGTTCCGCCGGACTACCAGATTGCCATGACCCAGCGCATTTATGCGGCCCAGGCAACCGTCATCCGCAACCTGAACGACAAGGGGCCGTGCGTTATTGTGGGGCGCTGTGCAGATGCCATACTTCCGGACGCTGTTAATATCTTTGTATTCTCAGATATGGAAAACCGTATTAACCGTATCATGTCCCTGAATCCCGGACTCACCAGAGAGGAGGCCAAGGCCAGCATCCTGGCAGTGGACAAGAGGCGCAAGGCATATCATGAATATTATTCCACCACCCAGTGGGGTGATATGGATGCATATGATATCTGCCTCAACAGCGGACTGGCAGGCGTGGAAGGATGTCTGGAAGCAGCTCTGACCTATATTAAGTATGTGAAATAATAGGTTTGTGCCAATATGTAAAACCGGTATCCGGAATAAAATGTGAAAAATCCCAGGCAGGAAACGCAGGCAGCCAAAGCAGGCAGCCGCTTATCTGTCTGGGATTTTTCCCTCTTAAAGCCTTACTCTCCGCCAGGGCCGTCACGGCGCGGCCTGAAAGATTCCGGCAGGGGCTCTGCATAAGCGCCCTTGTCCTTCTTCACATGGTCCGTATCGTTGGAACAGTCCCTGTTTTCCGCTGTATCCTCATTCATGGTACGATTCATGATTCTGCCTCCTTTGGATGCTGTCAGCTTCCCTCTTTCACGATTTCATCCAGAACCTTAATCAGGTCCTGCAATGTTTCCAGGTGTACATTGCGCTCCAGAATGCAGTTTTTTAAGTCAACGGAAAGGGTTTCAAATTTGTCCCGAATTTTCGGGGAAACATAGGATGCCATATCTATCACCTCGATGATAGTATGGGCCGGAATCCTCATTTTATGCACTGTATAAAATGGGGAGTCAGAGCTGTATTTAAAGCAAAAAAATCCTCCCGGTGGGTTGGGCCGGAAGGAAGAGTGTCTGAAATTCCTTAACAATGAATATCTCTATAAATTAAGCGATGGAATTAACAGCCTTGGATAAGCGGGATACCTTGCGGGAAGCATTATTCTTGTGATATACTCCCTTGGTAGCAGCCTTGTCAATCTCAGTGGTAGCAGCCAGCAGTGCAGCCTGGGCAGCAGCCTTGTCCCCAGCAGCAACAGCAGCGTCAACCTTCTTGATTGCAGTTTTAACCTTGGATCTGATCGCCTTGTTTCTTGCAGCCTTAGTTTCGTTTACTAAGATTCTCTTCTTTGCAGATTTAATGTTAGCCAATGAAATACACCTCCGTTCTTCATATTATAATCTTTGTGTTTTCCATCAAAGCCTGGACACGGACAGTTCAATGTAAACATACTATTGTATTCTAGCTAATCTGACCCGGAATGTCAAGTCATATTTGGCGAATTTTTGAAGAAATTTGACATGACATTTGACATGGGATTTTTCTGCTGCAATCATATCCCCAATCGAAAACAGACTCTTTCAAATCCAATCATACATATTTCCGGCCATAATCGCAGAAACTGATGGGAGAATGATATGTGAGGTGGATGAATATGGAGGAAAATGCAGCTGTAAACGCTGTCAATGAGGCTGCGGCCGGTACCTTCCAGGTGAGAACGGACCTGGCGCTGGAGCAGCGTGAGAGTTCCATGGGCGAAGGAGGAGACGTATCCGGAGTCCGGCTGAAGGAATGGCATCACCAAAAGAGCGGCTTAAAACTGACAGAGGTAAAAATACTGAATGAACAGGGAGCCAAATCAATGGGAAAGCCCAGAGGTACCTACCTTACTCTGGAGGCAGACCGGCTGTCCAAGGCGGATGACGATTACCACAGTGAGATATCGGAAGAACTGGCGCATCAGATACGCAGGCTTATGGCGGAGATGATTGGGTACAGGGAGGAGGATTTGCCCTCGGTCCTGGTGGTAGGGCTGGGAAATGATTCCGTCACCCCGGATTCCCTGGGTCCCCGGGTACTGGATAACCTGCAGGTAACAAGGCATCTGGACGGACAGTACGGAAACACCTTCCTGAAAGACAGGAAACTTCCTGCTATCAGCGGCATAGCGCCCGGAGTCATGGCGCAGACCGGCATGGAGACGGCAGAGATTTTAAAGGGAATCATACATGAAACCCATCCTGACCTGATAATTGCCATTGACGCCCTGGCAGCCAGGAGCGTGCGGCGTCTGGGAACCACAATCCAGCTTACGGATACGGGAATCCACCCGGGCTCCGGGGTTGGAAATCACCGCCACAGCCTGACAAAGGAAAGCTTGGGAGTGCCGGTGATGGCCATTGGGGTTCCCACCGTGGTGGGGGCGGCGGCCATTGTTCACGATACCGTCTCCGCCCTTGTGGGGGTGCTGGCGGAAAATGAGGGTACCAGGGGAACCGGGAGCTGGATCGAGGAAATGGACCCGGACGGACAGTACCAGCTTATACGGGAGTTACTGGAGCCGGAATTCGGTCCTCTTTATGTCACTCCTCCGGACATTGACCAGTCCGTGAAGCAGTTAAGCTTTACCATATCCGAGGGCATCCATCAGGCTGTTTTTCCGTAAGGTTACGAAACAAGCAATATCCTCCACGTTCCTGCATATCATAATAATAGTATGATGACAGGTGAATGAATTGATGAGAATAAGACGTGGAGGCGTGGACCGGCTCATGCGCCGGTTTCTGACCGGCACGGTCCTTATACTGCTTATGCTCCTGTGCGGCCGGTATATCAGCCGGGCCGCCGGAAGCATAACAAAGAGTGATTACAAAGATATGATATGCGCAGGCGGTCAATGGCTGGTGGAAGCCATATGGAACCAGGCCCATCCCGCAGAAAATGCCGGGATGTCAGGCTCATGGCCGGATGCCTGGGGAAGCACCGGGGCTATCAATGACCCGGATCCTGCTTACCGTAAATACAACGCGGTTAAAACATTTTATGAAGAACACCAGTATCTTGCCTGGTACGGCAATGAGGAATCCGGCCAGCAGACACTGGAGGAACCGGGAGTCCTGGCCTCAGGGGAAGCCGCTGCGGGCGCAGGAGGAACTGCTCAGGGAGGGGAAACTGTCCGGGGCGGAGGAGCTGGCGGTGCGGGTGGTGCCAAAACAGAAAGCAGCCAGGACCTGGCAGCCGGCGCGGGAGGTACGGCATCCGGATACCAGGGGCCAAACCAGTCCCTGGAGACCATAACGGGGACACTGGAGCGCCCCATTACCGGCAATACATATGTGTTGGAACAGCTGATGGATTACGATTTCCTCATAAAACATTTTTACAGTGTCCACACCTCCACCACGGCGGGCCGTGACCTGATGAATGCCAAGGATCTGCTGAGCCGTGACATGACCATGAAGGGGGATGATTCCAAGCCCCAGATACTTATCTACCACACCCATTCCCAGGAAGCCTATAAGGATTCCGGCCCGGGACAGACCGTGGTGGGCGTGGGGGATTACCTGACCCGGCTTCTGGAAGCCAAGGGTTACAATGTATACCACGACACATCGGTTTATGACTTGAAAAACGGCCAGCTGGACCGGAGCAAGGCTTATAATTATGCCCTGGACGGAATCACCAACATACTGCAGCAGAATCCTTCCATCGAGGTGGTGTTAGATATCCACAGGGACGGGGTGGGGGAGAACCTGCATCTGGTCACCCAGGTGGACGGCAGGGATACGGCGCAGATTATGTTCTTTAACGGGCTGAGCCAGACACCGGAGGGCCCCATTGAGTACCTGCAGAATCCGTACCGGGAGGATAACCTGGCATTCAGCCTCCAGATGCAGCTGGGAGCCGCCGCCTATTATCCCGGCTTTACCCGCAAGATATACCTTAAGGGCCTCCGGTATAATGAACACCTGCGCCCCAAGTCCAGCCTGATCGAGGTGGGGGCCCAGACAAACACGTATGAGGAGGCGTTAAACGCCATGGAGCCCCTGTCAGAACTTTTGGATATGGTGTTGCAAGGAAATAGAAAAGATAGTATAATTCAGTAAGCGAACGGAAGCGTTTTCCATATGGATGTACGCAAGTTTCCGGTGAAGAAATACCACAGAAAGAGGATAAAGCATGCCAACAGTTGACCAGAGTAAAATTCGCAATTTTTGCATTATAGCACACATTGACCACGGCAAGTCCACCCTGGCTGACCGTATTATTGAGAAAACAGGACTTCTCACCAGCCGTGAGATGCAGGAGCAGGTACTGGATAATATGGACCTGGAACGGGAGAGGGGAATCACCATCAAGTCTCAGGCAGTCCGTACCGTATACAAGGCCCAGGATGGAAACGAGTACATTTTCAACCTGATAGACACGCCGGGACATGTGGATTTTAACTACGAGGTATCACGAAGCCTGGCTGCCTGCGACGGCGCCATACTGGTGGTGGACGCCTCCCAGGGAATCGAGGCCCAGACCCTGGCCAACGTATACCTGGCCCTGGATCATGACCTGGATGTGTTTCCGGTTATCAATAAAATCGACCTCCCCAGCGCGGAGCCGGAGCGGGTGGCAGCGGAAATCGAGGACGTCATTGGCCTGGATGCCAGCGACGCCCCACATATTTCAGCAAAAACAGGCGTTAATATAGAAGAAGTGCTGGAAGCCATAGTCCACAAGATACCTGCTCCCAAGGGAGATCCGCAGGCGCCTTTAAAGGCCCTTATCTTTGATTCCACCTACGATTCCTACAAGGGAGTTATTATATTCTGCCGTATCATGGAGGGTACCGTAAAAAGAGGGACCCCCATCCGTATGATGGCCACCGGATCCGAGGAGGATGTGGTGGAGGTGGGGTATTTCGGCGCAGGCCAGTTCATTCCCTGCGAGGAGCTGCGAGCCGGTATGGTAGGCTATATCACGGCCAGCATCAAGAATGTGCGGGATACCCGTGTGGGCGATACGGTGACTTCCAGGGACAACCCCTGCGCATCTCCCCTTCCCGGTTATAAAAAGGTCACTCCCATGGTATACTGCGGTCTTTATCCGGCGGATGGCGCCAAGTACAATGACTTAAGGGACGCACTGGAGAAGCTGCAGCTCAACGATGCCTCCCTGTTCTACGAGCCGGAGACATCCATTGCCCTGGGCTTTGGATTCCGCTGCGGTTTTCTGGGACTACTGCACCTGGAAATCATAGAAGAACGTCTGGAACGTGAATACAACCTGGACCTGGTGACAACGGCCCCGGGCGTTGTGTACCGGGTGCATAAAACCACGGGCGAGATGATGGAGCTGACCAATCCGTCCAACCTTCCTGATCCTACGGAAATCGAGTACATGGAGGAGCCGATTGTCAGTGCGGAAATCATGGTAACCACGGAATTTGTAGGTTCAATTATGACGCTCTGCCAGGAGCGCAGGGGCAATTACCTGGGTATGGAATATATCGAAACGACCCGCGCCCTTCTGAAATATGAGCTTCCCTTAAATGAAATCATCTATGATTTCTTCGATGCCCTTAAGTCCCGTTCCAGGGGATACGCTTCCTTTGACTATGAGTTAAAGGGGTATGAGCGTTCCAGCCTGGTGAAGCTGGACATCCTGGTGAACCGTGAAGAGGTGGATGCCCTGTCCTTTATCGTACATGCGGATTCCGCCTATGAACGGGGAAGAAAGATGTGCGAGAAGCTGAAGGATGAGATTCCAAGACATCTGTTTGAGATACCGATTCAGGCAGCTATCGGCGGCAAGATCATTGCCAGGGAAACGGTGAAGGCTGTGCGCAAGGACGTGCTGGCCAAGTGCTACGGCGGTGATATCAGCCGTAAGAGAAAACTCCTTGAGAAGCAGAAGGAGGGCAAGAAACGTATGCGCCAGATTGGAAATGTAGAGATTCCGCAGAAGGCATTTATGAGTGTGCTGAAGCTGGATGACGAATAAATAGGTGGGATAAATCATAAGATGACAAACTTACAGAGAAAGCCCCTGGAGCTGTACATCCATGTGCCCTTTTGCGCCAGGAAATGTCTTTACTGCGATTTCCTGTCCTTCAGGGCGCTGGCGTCTGTTCATGAGGCTTATACCGAACAACTGATCCGGGAAATAGAAGTCCAGGGTGCCTGCTGCCGTGAATACCAGGTTAAGACCGTGTTCATAGGAGGAGGCACTCCTTCTGTTATGGAACCATGTCTTATCAGGGATATCATGCAGGCTTTAAACCGGAATTTTGACATAGCGGGAGATGCGGAGATTACCATAGAGGTCAATCCCGGCACCCTGCTTCAGAACAAGCTTCACATCTACCGTGCGGCGGGAATCAACCGGCTGAGCATCGGCCTTCAGTCCGCGGACAACCAGGAACTTAAGGACCTGGGGAGAATCCATACCTTTGAGGAATTCCTGAAAAGCTACCAGTGCGCCCGCATGGCCGGATTCACCAACGTGAATGTGGACCTGATGAGCAGCATTCCGGGCCAGACACTGGAGAGCTGGAAGAATACCCTTAAGAAGGTGACCATGCTGAAACCGGAGCACATATCCGCATACAGCCTTATTGTGGAGGAGGGAACACCCTTCTGGGACCGTTACGGAAAGCGGGAAGGGGAGGAGACCGGCCTTAAAACAGATGATGTCTGTTTTCTGCACCCGCGGGGCGGCGGCCAAACAGAGCAGGCTCCTCTTCCCAGAAAAAGAGCGGCCCTTTATCCCGCCCTTCCGGACGAGGACACAGAGAACCGCATCTATCATTTTACCAGGACCTTTCTGGCTGAGCAGGGGTATGGCCGTTACGAGATATCCAATTACGCCAAGCCCGGCAGGGAGTGCCTGCACAACACCGGTTACTGGAGGGAAGTACCTTATCTGGGCCTGGGTCTGGGAGCATCCTCCTGCATAAACGGAACACGTTTTTCCAATGAACGGGATTTGGACACCTATCTGCACCTGGATTTTTCCGAAGAAGGCGGATCCTCAGCCCTTGCCCTTCTCAGAGGCCCTGTGGAGGAGCTGACCAGGGAAGCCCAGATGGAGGAATTCATGTTCCTGGGGCTTCGCATGACAAAGGGCATATCAGAGATAGACTTCGTATCCATGTTCGGGGTCAAAATAGAAGGCGTATACGGGCCTGTAATAGAGCGTCTCATTGGGGACGGACTTTTAAAGCGCGAGGGTGTCTGGATATCCCTGACCGAGTGGGGAATGGATGTAAGCAACTTTGTACTCAGTGAATTTCTTCTCTAAAGCGTGTCGGCAGGAACTGCTCAGACACGCTCTGAGCCAGCAAACCATTATCATTTAAACCAGGAGATTAATATGCCAGATAAACCAACCATACGTGAAACCGTAAGAAAAAAACTGGAAGAGCTGTCAGACCCGGAATACCGGGAATTCCACAGCCGGCTTCTGCCGGGAATCACCGGCATCATGGGAGTGCGCACGCCGGAACTCCGTGGTATCGCGAAAGACCTGAAAAAAAGCGGATGGCAGGAGTACATAAAAGAGGTATCGTGTGCCTGGAAGGAAAAGGGCCAGGGAGCAGACGGCGTTCTCTACGACGAAATGATAATCTGGGGGCTGTGTATCTGCGGAGGCTGCCGTGACTGGGACACGGCCGGGGAATACGTAACCGCCTTTGTCCCGGCCATCAATAACTGGGCAGTGTGCGATATATTCTGCGGCTCCCTTAAAATCACCGGCCGTTACAGGGAAGAGGTCTGGCAGTTCATCCAGCCTTATTTCCAATCCGGCAGGGAATACGACCTGCGTTTCGGAACCGTCATGCTGTTATCCCATTACACAGACCAGGACTATCTGGACCGCGCCCTAAAACTGCTGGACCGCGTCCGTCATCCGGGTTACTATGCCAAAATGGCCGTGGCCTGGGCTGTCTCCGTCTATTTCGTCAAATTCCCGGACCAGGTAATGGAATATCTGAAGCAGAGCAGCCTGGACGACTGGACCTACAATAAAGCGCTCCAGAAAATCACAGAGTCCTTCCGCGTGGACAAAGAAACAAAGAAGCTGGTGCGGCAGATGCGAAGGGGGCGCTGACACCCCCTTGTCCTCTCCAAAAACTTGTGCTACAATCAAACTGATACTCAGAAAAGTCAGTATATTTACGGATAAACCGGAGTTGTTGTCTCAACAATTGGAGAAAGGAGCATTTTTATGGGGAATCTGATTAACAGGACCATCGGGGAATTTAAGGTACAGGCGTTTTATCAGGGGAAGTTCATGGATGTGACCAGGGAGGACACCCTGGGGCACTGGTCTGTATTTTTTTTCTACCCGGCTGATTTTACCTTTGTGTGTCCCACGGAGTTAGGGGACCTGGCTGATTTTTATGAGGAATTCAAGGAAGCCGGGTGTGAAATTTACTCGGTGTCGGAGGATACCCATTTTGTCCATAAGGCATGGGCGGATGCCTCGGATACCATCAAAAAAATACAGTATCCCATGCTGGGAGACCCGGCCGGGAAGCTGGCCAGGGAGTTCGGCGTGCTGGATGAGGAAGCCGGCCAGGCATTTCGGGGAACCTTTATCCTGAATCCGGAAGGTAAGATTAAGGCGTATGAGATTCATGACATGGGAATCGGCCGGAACGCCCAGGAGCTACTGCGCAAGGTTCAGGCTGCCCGGTTTGTGGAGGAACATGGAGATCAGGTATGTCCTGCAAAGTGGAAACCGGGAGAAGAGACGCTGACACCCAGCCTGGATTTGGTGGGAATGCTGTAGGGAGGTGGATGTTACGATTGATTTAAATACGATTCCCGAAGAAAGCAGTCTGGTGGACCAGGGGCTTAAGACGCAGCTGGCCGGTATCTTCGGCAGAATGGAGAAAAGAGTGACAATCAGGGCAGTGGTGGATCTGTCCGGGGAAAAGGACCGGGAGATGGCCTCCTTTCTCAGGGCAGTCGTCTCTGTAAGTCCTAACCTTGAGCTGGAGTTATACGGACCGGATGAGGCGGACCAGGTGCCGGAACTGAATACGGCGTGGCTGCCCGTAACAGGACTGTATAAGGATGGGGCCTACGGACGGGCTGCGTTTCACGGGGTGCCGGGAGGCAGGGAAATCAACTCCTTTGTGCTGGCTGTCTATAACCTGGCAGGGCCGGGACAGGAGGTGGCGAAGGGTACCAGAAAGAAAATCCAACGGCTGGACAAGAAGACAAATATCAAGATCTGCGTGTCCCTTGCCTGCCATCACTGTCCTTTGGTAGTGACAGCCTGCCAGCAGATTGCGTTCCTGAATCCGAATATTGAGGCTGAAATGATTGACGCGGCCCTTTATGAGGACCTGGTAGCCCAATATGATATTAAGCGGGTGCCTATGATGATTCTAAATGACAGCAGGATTGTGATGGGAAGCAAGACCATAGACGAAATCGTCACCTTGTTAAAATAATAACTAAAAAATGGTAAAACTCCATTAAAAACTTGTTAAATACTAATAAAAAAAGTGCTCAAATTGATAAAAAATTGTACATTATGTGAGAAAAGAAAATCCTCTATTGAATTTGTATGTGCAATGTGCTATATTGAAAACAGATAAAGACAGACGAATAAAGTTGCTGAGATGATGAGAGCATAGTGAAACGACAGAAATGTTGATTTAGAACTATGCTCTTTTTAGTGGTGAAATTATGTGAGGGGGGATACCGATGAACCAGAAATTATATGACCTGATTGAAGCCAATCCGGTCATAGCAGCGGTGAAGGACATGGAGGGTCTTGACGCCTGCTGCCAGAGAGATGAGATTAAGGTGGTGTTCATCCTTTTTGGGGATATCTGCAATATCAGCGCCATCGTCGAACAGATTAAAGCGTCAGACAAAGTGGCCATGGTACATATTGACCTGATAACAGGACTCAGCAGCAAGGAGGTTGCTGTAGATTTCATCAGGAATAATACCAGTGCGGACGGAATCATCTCAACAAAGCCGGCCCTGATAAAACGGGCCAGAGAGCTGTCCTTGTATACCACGCTGCGGGTCTTTGTATTGGATTCCATGGCTTTTGAAAACATCGAGAAACAGATGAGCGTGGCCAGGCCCGACATCATAGAGATACTGCCGGGACTCATGCCCAAGGTGATACGCAGGGTGTGCAGACTGGTGAAGGTGCCTGTCATAGCGGGGGGACTTATATCAGACAAGGAGGACGTGATGGCCGCCCTGTCAGCCGGGGCCATATCCGTATCCACAACGAATCAGAAAGTATGGCTGATGTGAAATTAGAAACTTAAGTCCGCTCTCCTGGGGAAGGAGAATGGGTTTATGTATAAATGATACATATGGTATGTATCAGAACAACAAGAAGGAGGGTTTTTTATGGCAAAGTATGTAATGGCACTGGATTCGGGTACGACAAGCAACAGGTGTATCCTGTTCAATGAAAAGGGGGAAATGTGCAGTGTTGCTCAGAAGGAATTTACCCAGTACTTCCCGAAGCCAGGTTGGGTAGAGCATGATGCCAATGAAATCTGGTCCACACAGTTAGGCGTTGCAGTGGAGGCTATGTCCAAAATCGGGGCAACCGCAGAGGATATCGCGGCCATCGGCATCACCAACCAGCGTGAGACTACCATTGTATGGGATAAGGAGACTGGGGAGCCCGTATACCATGCAATCGTGTGGCAATGCCGCAGGACCTCCGAGTACTGCGATACACTGAAGGAGAAAGGATTGGTCGATACCTTCCGTGCCAAGACAGGACTTGTGATTGACGCTTATTTCTCAGGAACAAAGCTGAGATGGATACTTGAGAATGTGGAAGGAGTCAGGGAACGCGCAGAAAAAGGGGAGCTGCTGTTCGGAACCGTGGAGACATGGCTGATCTGGAAACTGACCAAGGGAAGAGTACATGTAACCGATTATTCCAACGCATCACGCACCATGCTGTTCAACATCAATACATTAGAGTGGGATGATGAGATTCTGGCCGAGTTAAACATTCCGAAGTGCATGCTTCCGGAAGCAAAACCATCCAGTTTCGTATACGGTGAATCCGATCCGCAGTTCTTTGGCGGCCCAATCCCCATCGGCGGGGCGGCAGGCGACCAGCAGGCAGCGCTTTTCGGCCAGACCTGTTTCAATGCGGGCGAGGCAAAGAATACATACGGAACCGGCTGCTTTATGCTGATGAACACAGGTGAGAAGCCGGTATTCTCCAAGAACGGCCTGGTTACCACCATTGCCTGGGGCCTGGACGGCAAAGTAAATTATGCTCTGGAAGGTTCCATCTTCGTTGCCGGCGCCGCCATCCAGTGGCTGAGGGACGAGATGAGGATTATAGATTCCTCGCCTGATTCCGAGTATATGGCCAAGAAGGTAAAGGACACCAACGGCTGTTATGTGGTTCCCGCCTTTACAGGACTGGGCGCCCCCCACTGGGACCAGTACGCCAGAGGCACGATTGTGGGCATCACCCGCGGCGTCAACAAGTATCACATTATCCGGGCTACGCTGGATTCCCTGTGCTATCAGACCAACGACGTGCTCCAGGCCATGAAGGCGGATTCCGGCATTGAGCTGGCAGCCCTTAAGGTGGACGGCGGAGCAAGCGCAAACAACTATCTGATGCAGACCCAGGCAGACATTATCAATGCTCCGGTGAACCGTCCGCAGTGCGTGGAGACCACTGCCATGGGCGCCGCCTATCTGGCAGGTCTGGCAGTTGGATACTGGGCAAACAAGGAAGAGGTTATCAAGAACTGGGCCATCGACCGCACCTTTACTCCGGAGATTTCAGAGGAGAAGAGGACAGAGATGGTGACCGGCTGGAACAAGGCCGTGAAATGCTCTTACGGATGGGCAAAAGAAGATTAATCAGATATGGGTATGAAACAATGTGATTCAGCATGGCTGCCCGGCCTCCGGCGCCCCTTGGCACAGGGGCCGGAGCCATGCCATACAGATAAGGGGGTTATTATATGTTACCATATATTGCAGAGTTTTTGGGGACCATGATACTGATCATCTTAGGTGACGGCGTTGTAGCAAACGTGACGCTCAACAAATCAGGCATGAAGGGGGCTGGTTCCATCCAGATTACCTTTGCATGGGGCCTTGCGGTTATGCTGCCCGCGTTCATCTTCGGCGCTGCATCCGGCGCGCATTTTAATCCGGCGCTGACCATTGCCCTGGCAGTGGATGGAAGTATGTCATGGGGACTTGTTCCCGGATACATTGTGGCACAGTTTGCCGGTGCTTTTGTGGGCGCTGTCATTGTATACCTTCTGTTTAAGGACCAGTATGACGCAACCGAGTCAGCGGCAACCAAGCTGGGGACCTTCTGTACAGGACCATCCGTTCCTAACATGGGACGCAACATTTTAAGCGAGGCAGTGGGAACATTCGTGCTTGTATTTGCAATCAAAGGCATCGGCCAGGTATCCGGCATTGCACCAGGCGTGGATAAACTGCTTGTATTTGGAATTATCGTATCCATTGGTATGTCTCTGGGCGGTCTGACAGGTTATGCCATCAATCCGGCACGTGACCTGGGACCACGTCTTGCACATGCTGTCCTGCCGATTAAGGGCAAAGGCGATTCCAACTGGGGCTATGCACCGGTTGTCATCATCGGGCCGGTTGTGGGCGCAGTAGTGGCAGCTTTACTGTATCAGGCAATTCCGTGGATGTAATGTTTAGTATGAACTGAATATTGATTGCGTGAGAACAGAGCGGAGCAAATGGGTGTGGAAACACGCCTTGTTTGCTCCGCTTTTTTAACCCTTCGGGGCTGAATGTTGGCCGCCCGGCTGGCTGTTTTAAACCAGGCCGGCGGATTTAAGATAAATGGCCGGCCCGGTGAGGGCGGCGGCAGGAAGATGCCGGGAGGAACCGGCATTTTCATAAAAAAAGAAGGAAGGGAACAAAACATATGTATGACGTAATAATAATCGGGGCCGGCGTGTCCGGCGCTGCATCTGCCAGGGAGCTGTCGCGGTATAAGGTGAATGCCTGTGTCCTGGAACGGGAGGAGGATGTGTGCTGCGGCACGTCCAAGGCCAACAGTGCCATTGTCCATGCCGGATATGACGCGGCCGAAGGCTCGCTGATGGCCAGGCTGAATGTGGAAGGAAACCAGATCATGCCTGAACTGGCAAAGGAGCTGGATTTTCCCTTTAATCCCTGCGGATCCTTTGTGGTATGTCTGGACGAGGAGTCTCTGCCGGATCTGAGAGCTCTGTATGAGCGGGGAGTTAAGAACGGTGTAAAGGATTTGGAAATCATCACGGATAAGGCGAGAATCAAGGAAATGGAGCCCAATCTGGCAGATGAGGCGGCAGGCGTTCTCTATGCACCTACGGCAGGCATCGTATGTCCCTTTAATCTGAACATTGCGCTGGCGGAAAATGCCTATACCAACGGCGTGGACTTTAAATTTAATACTGAGGTGACAGATATCCGCAGGATAGAGGGCGGATGGGCTCTGGAAACAAACCAGGGTGTGTATGAGACCCGCTGTGTGGTCAACGCGGCAGGAGTCCATGCCGATAAGTTCCACAACATGGTCAGCGGAACAAAGATACACATAACCCCCAGAAGGGGAGATTACTGTCTGTTAGATAAGAGCGCAGGAAATCATGTGAGCCATACCATATTCGCCCTTCCGGGAAAGTATGGAAAGGGCGTCCTGGTATCGCCTACAGTACATGGCAACCTGATTGTGGGGCCCACAGCCATTGACATTGAGGACAAAGAGGCCACAGCCACCACCAGGGAAGGTCTGGATGAACTGATTGCAAAAGCAGGGATGAACGTAAAAGACCTTCCCATGCGCCAGGTTATCACATCCTTTGCCGGACTCAGGGCCCATGAGGATCATCATGAGTTTATTATAAAAGAGCTGGAGGACGCGCCCGGATTTGTAGACTGCGCGGGAATCGAGTCGCCCGGCCTTACCAGCTGTCCTGCCATTGGAAGGATGGTGGCCGGAATCCTTAAGGAAAAGCTGGGACTGGAGCCAAATCCGCAGTTTGACGGCAGCCGCAAGGGAATTCTGGACCCGGATACACTTACAAAAGAGGAGCAGGCAGAGCTGATCAGACAGAATCCTGCTTACGGAAATATCATCTGCCGCTGCGAGATGGTCACAGAGGGAGAAATCCTGGACGCCATCCACAGGCCCCTGGGGGCGCGTTCCCTGGACGGCATCAAGCGCAGGACCAGGGCGGGAATGGGCCGCTGCCAGGCAGGGTTCTGCACGCCCAGATCCATGGAACTGCTTCACCGCGAGCTGGGACTTCCCATGACGGAGATTACAAAGGCCGGCGGGGATTCAAAGCTTGTAGTGGGAACCAACAAGGACAGAATATAGAAAGGGGCGCGCGCAAGATGAGGGAATATGATATTGTCATAATCGGCGGCGGTCCTGCGGGTCTCGCTGCAGCTGTAGCGGCCAGGGATAACGGGATAGAGAGTATCCTGATCCTGGAACGCGATAAGGAACTGGGAGGCATATTAAACCAGTGCATCCACAATGGATTCGGCCTCCATACATTCAAGGAGGAGCTGACAGGCCCGGAGTACGCTGCCAGGTTTGAGGAACAGGTGTATGAGAGGAAGATTGAATATAAGCTAAACACCATGGTCATGGATATCAGCCATGACAAGGTGGTCACGGCCATGAACAGGGAAGAGGGGCTGTTTGAGATACAGGCCAGGGCGGTTATACTGGCCATGGGATGCAGGGAGCGCTCCAGGGGGGCGCTGAACATACCGGGCTACCGGCCCGCTGGCATTTACTGCGCAGGCACGGCCCAGCGTCTGGTGAATATGGAGGGCTTTATGCCCGGACGGGAAGTGGTTATCCTGGGATCCGGAGACATCGGCCTTATTATGGCCAGGCGTATGACCCTGGAGGGCGCCAGGGTGAAGGTGGTGGCGGAGCTGATGCCTTATTCCGGAGGACTGAAACGTAATATCGTACAGTGTCTGGACGATTACGGCATTCCGCTGAAGCTGAGCCATACCGTGGTTGACATACGGGGAAAGGAGCGGCTGGAGGGAATCACCCTGGCAGCCGTGGATGAGAAGGGTAAGCCGATACCGGGAACTGAGGAGGATTATACCTGTGACACCCTGCTTCTTTCCGTGGGACTGATACCTGAGAATGAATTGTCTAACGGAATGGGCGTGAAAATGAACCGCGTCACATCAGGGCCGGTGGTGAACGAAAGCCTGGAAACCAATATCGAAGGCGTATTTGCCTGCGGCAACGTGCTCCACGTCCATGATTTGGTGGATTTTGTGTCAGAGGAGGCAGCGGCGGCAGGTAAGAACGCGGCCAGATATGTGAAGGACGGCAGGTGCTCCGGAACAGGACAGGAGATAGAGTTAAGCGCAGTGGACGGGGTGCGCTATACGGTGCCCTGCACCATCCATCCGGACCGCATGGAGGAAACCCAAATCGTGCGTTTCCGTGTGGGGAATGTTTATAAAAACTGCTATATCGGCGTATACTTTGATGATGAGCAGGTTATGCACAGGAAACGTCCGGTTATGGCGCCCGGAGAGATGGAGGAGATAAAGCTCCAGAAGGAAAAATTGATGTTGCATCCCGGTCTTAAGAAGATTACAATAAAGGTAGAGGAGGCATAGACCATGGAAAAGAGAGAACTTATCTGTATCGGTTGTCCTATGGGGTGTCCTCTGACCGTTGAACTGGAAAACGGGGAAATCAAGACCATCACAGGGTACACATGCAAGAAGGGCGAGACATATGCGCGCAAGGAAGTAACGAATCCGACCCGAATCGTCACCTCCACTGTAAGGGTGGAAGGCGGACGGGCTGACATGGTATCTGTCAAGACCAGGGAAGATATACCCAAGGATAAGATATTCCAGTGTGTAAAGGCCTTAAAGGGCGTAACCGTCAAGGCTCCCATCCGCATCGGAGATGTGGTCGTGGCAGACGTGGCCGGTACGGGAGTTGATATAGTGGCTACCAAGGAAGTGCTATAGTTGTGTGCTCCTGCCGGAGGCGGGACAGGAATATGGTTCCGTTTGAATCAGCAGGGGCGCGCCGGTCGGTCGGCAGCTGCCATATGGCGGCCGCCGGCTTACTGTAGTTTGATGGATGGCGTACCGGCAGAATGGGGCGCTGTCCGAAGAAGAAGGAGGGCTCTAAATGGAGAAGAAACTGGACATCAATAACATGAACGGAATTACCGAGGAAGAGGATAAGACCTGCGGACTCAATGACATGAACTGTCTGGAAGGGGAAGAGGATAAGACCTGCGGACTTAACGACATGAACTGTGTCGAGGAGGAAGAGGACAAAACCTGCGGCCTCAACGACATGAACTGTCTGGGCGAGTAACAGAAAGAACGGAAAGCAGAGGCTTACAGGAGGGGCGCGCAGACGGGTATGAATCCGTCCGGCGCTCCAAATGGCGGCCCCTGCTTTACGTGGTTTAGGAACCAGTGGGGAAACCGCTGCCCGCATTTGGTGCAGCCTATTAAATAAAAGGGGGTTTACGCGATATGAAGAAATTTATCAACGATGTGGCGCTGGTAGAGGATCAGATGATACAGGGTATGGTTAAGGCCTATCCGGGTTATCTGAGAAAACTGGACTGCGGCAATGTGGTGGTCAGAGCCAATAAGAAAGAAGGAAAGGTGGCCCTGATCAGCGGAGGAGGAAGCGGGCACGAACCGGCTCACGGCGGATACGTGGGATGCGGCATGCTGGACGCGGCTGTGGCCGGCGCAGTGTTTACATCGCCTACCCCGGACCAGATTTATGAGGGAATCAAGGCCATTGCCACGGATGCAGGCGTGCTTATGGTGGTCAAGAACTACACCGGCGACGTGATGAATTTTGAGATGGCCGCTGAGATGGCTGAGATGGAAGGCATCACCGTGAAGTATGTGGTGACCAATGACGATGTGGCGGTAAAGGACAGTCTGTATACAGTGGGACGCAGAGGTGTGGCCGGAACCGTGTTTGTACATAAAATCGCAGGCGCCATGGCGGAGACAGGGGCTTCCCTGGACGAGGTCCATGCGGTGGCGCAGAAGGTAATCGACAACGTGCGGACCATGGGTGCAGCCATTGCGCCGTGTACGGTTCCCGCGGCAGGAAAGCCGGGATTCGAGCTGTCAGATGATGAGATGGAAGTGGGAATCGGGATCCATGGAGAGCCGGGAACCCACAGGGAGTCCATGAAGACAGCGGACCAGGTGGCGGATATGCTTCTGGCACAGATTCTGGGAGACATTGACTATGAGGGCCGCGAGGTGGCTGTGATGATCAACGGAGCAGGCTCAACACCTCTCATGGAGCTCTTTATCATCAATAACAGGGTCTCGGATGTTCTGGCTGAAAAGGGAATCAGGGTTTATAAGACCTTTGTGGGAGAGTACATGACTTCCATTGAGATGCAGGGTTTCTCCATCTCGCTGCTGAGGCTGGATGACCAGCTGAAGGAGCTTTTGGATGCCCCGGCGGATACGCCGGCCTGGAAGTAACAGGCATTTCTGAGGTCATAAAAATAAATTGAAATGAAAGGTGGGTCATCATGGCAGACAGTAAAAAAGTATTGGAAATCATCAGGGCAATCGGTCTGAAGATGGAGGCCGAGAAGGAGTATCTCACAGAGCTGGACCAGCCGATTGGAGACAGCGACCATGGCATTAATATGGCGCGGGGATTTGCAGCGGTGGAGGGAAAGCTTCCTGACCTGGAGGGAAAGGATATAGGGACCATTCTGAAAACAGTGGGCATGACATTGGTATCCACTGTGGGAGGCGCTTCCGGCCCCCTGTATGGTTCGGCCTATATGAAGGCAGGCATGGCCCTGGCAGGAAAGGAAGAGATGGATATGGATGATTTCCTGTCTATGATGGATACGGCTGTACAGGCAGTGGAGCAGAGAGGAAAGGCCACTGTGGAGGAAGCCACCATGCTGGATGCCATGGTCCCTTCCCTGAAAACCATGAAGGACGCGGCGGCAGAGGGAAAGAGCGTACGGGAAGCGCTGGAGGCCGGAGTCAGGGCAGCCTGGGCCGGCGCAGAGCACACCAAAGATCTGGTAGCTACCAAAGGCCGGGCCAGTTATGTGGGAGAGAGGGGACTGGGGCATCAGGATCCGGGAGCCACCTCTTATTCCTATATGCTGGAAGTCATTGCGGGGCTGGTATAGAGACAGATATCGGAAACCGGTACCGGATACAAAATCCGGCATAGAGCATCGGTGTCCGGCTGAAAGGAGCAGTAGTACATATGGTAGGATTTGTGATTGTGTCCCACAGTGAGAATCTGGCAAAAAGTGTGGTGGAGCTGACTTCCATCATGGCGCCCAACGCCAGGATCGCGCCGGCCGGAGGCATGGACGGCGGCGGTTTTGGAACCAGCTTTGAGAAGATACAGGCAGCCATTGAGTCTGTCTATTCCGATGACGGGGTCCTTGTCCTGGTGGATTTGGGAAGCGCTGTCATGACCACGGAGATGGTCATTGAGATGTTCGAGGGAAAGAAGGTGGAGATGGTGGATTGTCCTCTGGTGGAGGGCGCCGTGGTTGCCACCATTGATTCCGTGGGCGGAATGAGCTTTGAGGATATCAGGACAGCCCTGGCCGGAGTGGGCAGGGCTAAGAAGTTTTAGGACATAGTTTAGGGCATAGAAGGAAGAAATAAATAGAACAGGCGGGGGATTTATTCCCCGCCTGTTATGGTTACAATCATCTGATTGGGAAGGCACACAATAGTGTCGCTGTTTAAATGTTTTTTCCCCTGGTGGACACATACCTTATCAGGGCAGCTGGCCTCGCTGCACCAGATTTCACCGTCCTTTACTATCAGGTGGTTGGTGCCGCCGTTGGAGGATGTAACTGTTATCTCCGTATCCTTGCTGAGATCCAGTGTTTCCACTACGGTTCCGTCCACAGACACCTGGGCAATGGCAGCCGGTGTGCGGCGGATATAGTGGCTGATGCCAAAGGCAGCCGCTGCCAGCAGTAGTATGGCAGCAGCCAGAATCACGTCCCGTTTCTGTAATATGTTCATTTGATTTCAGCCTGACGCAGGCATTCCTCCACTCCGTTCATAAATGGATATACGTTGATGCTGACTGAGGCCACGGCATCGGTGGTGTATCCGTCGTCGCCGGCCAGGCGCTGGTGTTCTATCAGGTACCGGCATACGCTGTCGGACTGGGCTTTCCACAGAGGCCCGTCCTCTGTCATGATATATTGGCCTTCCATGGAAAGCTTCTGTTTGCTTTCTCCGTCACTGTTAAAGGAATCCCAGACACAGGATACGATGATACCGTCGGATACGGTCAGGGTAGTTCTGTCCCGAAAGCCGTTTGCGTCTGGTTCCAAAGCTTCATGGGTATAGATCCCGTCGGCCAGGGGCGCCTCGGGGCTGGCCGTGGTCACAGGTCCTCTTAGGGCCTTATACAAAGGGTCTGATACGGCAATTACCGCTAAGGACAACACTGCCATGACTGCAATGCCAATCAAACTTCTGGCGTTGGAGCTGATGGTACTTCTCTTCATGGAAAACACTCCTTTAAAAATATAGTAGTATGCGCCGGAGCGGAATATACGCGGACGGCGCTGGGGTGGGATATATTGTTTATTTTATCACAATAAGCCATTGCATACAATACGTTTTCACACAGGCACAGGTGGTAATTCATTCCTGTCCACGGTTACACACGGAAGCAGGTCATATGGCCGCCGTACATGCTTTAAGGCGCTATGGAAGATTTGGGTTATGCATGGTATACTATATGCGTGCTGAGGACAGAGCACAGGAAAAGGATGAAATGCCGCGATGAAGACTGGAGGATCACATGCCGAATCAGAAAAAGACGGTTACAGAATCATATAAAAAATCAGCTGCAGCGGTGAGGAAAGGCCGGGGTACGAAACAGTCACGCAGAACTTCAGCCCAAAATGCGGCCCTTTTTGGAATTCTGACAGCGCTGGCGCTGGTGCTTGGATACGTGGAGTCATTGGTGCCGGTATATCTGGGAGCGCCCGGGGTGAAGCTGGGGCTGGCCAATCTGGTAACCATGGTGGGGCTTTACTGCATGGGAACAAAGGAGACTGCTCTTATCAGCGTGGTGCGTGTACTCTTATCAGGCATCCTGTTCGGGCCGCCTTCGGCCATCCTGTTTGGCCTCGCAGGAACTGCCCTGAGCCTTACCGTCATGGCTCTGTGCAAACGGTTCAGGCTGTTCGGGATGGTGGGAGTCAGCATACTGGGAGGAGTGGCCCATAATATCGGACAGTTTCTGATGGCGGCTTTTGTGGTGAATACATTCGGTGTGTTTTCCTATCTGCCGGTGCTGCTGACAGCAGGCTGCGCGGCAGGAGCCCTGATTGGCCTTTTGGGAGGAATTCTGGTGGGGCGGGTAAACCGTTTGTTTCGCACTATTTAAGAAAATCAGGATATAAAAGTAAAAAAGTGCATTGTGGTTGCGGGGCGTGAGGGATATAATGGAAGAAAACAGCGGTATGTGGCTGTGCTTAGATGGAAGCGTGTACAGGGAGGATATTTCTATGGTTTATGAAGCGGTTGAGGGATTGGTACAGTACGGCCTGGATAAGGGGCTCATATCTGAGGCGGACGCGGTTTATGCCAGGAACCAAATCCTGGATGTGATGGGAATGGATGAGTATGAAGAACCCCAGGGTCCGGTGGAGAGCGGGGATTTGGAGGCCATTTTAAAGGAGCTTCTGGACTGCGCTGCCGGCACGGGCGTGCTTAAGGAGGACAGCGTGGTTTACCGGGACCTTCTTGACACGAAGCTGATGAACTGCCTGATGCCAAGGCCGGGTGAGGTGGTGAAGGAATTCTGGAAACGCTATGAGGAGTCTCCTGAGAAAGCAACGGACTGGTATTATGGTTTCAGCCAGGATTCCGATTATATCCGCCGTTACCGCATTGCAAGAGATATGAAGTGGACCACGGATACCCGCTACGGTACGTTGGACATTACGGTAAACCTGTCCAAACCGGAAAAGGATCCAAAGGCCATTGCAGCGGCCAAGCTGGCCAGGCAGAGCGGCTATCCCAAATGCCAGCTGTGCATGGAGAACGTGGGGTATGCAGGGCGGACCAACCATCCGGCCCGGAATAACCACAGAATCATTCCCATTACCATCAATGACAGTCAGTGGGGATTCCAGTATTCCCCATATGTGTACTATAATGAGCACTGCATTGTATTTAACGGACAGCACGTGCCTATGAAAATTGATAAGGCGGCATTCAGAAAGCTGTTTGACTTTATCAAGCAGTTCCCCCATTATTTCCTGGGTTCCAATGCGGACCTTCCCATTGTGGGAGGATCCATCCTGAGCCATGACCATTTCCAGGGGGGGCATTATACCTTTGCCATGGCAAAAGCGCCCATAGAGAAGCATTTTTCCATAAAAGGGTATGAGGACGTGGAAGCGGGAATCGTATTCTGGCCTATGTCCGTGCTGAGACTTCGGGCAGCAGACCCGGACAGGCTGATTGAGCTGGGGGATGTTGTTCTGAAAGCATGGAGAGGATATACGGATGAGGACGCATTTATCTTTGCCGAGACAGACGGAGAGCCTCACAACACCATTACGCCCATTGCCAGAAAGGTTGGGGATACCTTTGAACTGGATTTGGTGCTGCGCAATAATATTACCACTGAGGAGTTCCCGCTGGGCGTATACCATCCCCATCAGGAGCTGCACCACATAAAGAAAGAGAACATTGGCCTGATTGAGGTCATGGGACTGGCCGTGCTGCCTTCCAGGCTTAAGACGGAACTGGCAATGCTGGGAGAGTACATGGTGGATGGAAAGGATATACGAAAGGATGAGGTCCTTCTGAAACACGCTGACTGGGTGGAGGAATTCATGCCCGGATATCAGGAAAAGGGCATCCTGGTGACCAGGGATAATGTGTGGTCTATTCTGCAGGAGGAAGTGGGAAAGGTGTTTGCACGGGTCCTGGAGGATGCAGGCGTCTATAAATGCGATGAGAGGGGACGGAGGGCATTTGCCGGATTCCTCCATTCTGTTGGATTTGAGGAGGTATAATCAGCCTGGCGGTAAGGTACATTTCCAGGTCTGTGAGAATTGATAATCATGAGTTACAGGGTCATGCAGCGGAACCGCGTCCGCTTTCATGGCCCTGTTTTCGTGTGCGGTTCGATTTGCGTTCGTGATTTTGTTTGTGTTCGCGCCCATATGTATTTCTGTACCGGTGTTGATTTGTGTAAAAAATTTTTGCAAATCTTCTATCTGTTCAAAAATCTGGTCCGGGATTATGATAATGCATGTAAGGGATGGCACAGAACAGACAGAAACAAAACAGTGCCGGACACATTTTCTTAAGCGCTTAAGAAGAAACAAACAGCAGCGGCAAACAGGTAAGAGAATAAAAGACAAATTCCGGAAGAACCGGAAGGAGGCAAGGGATGAGTAAGTTAATTAATGAGAACTGTATCGTATTCGATATGGAAGGCAGTAAAAATGATATCATAAGAACCCTGTCAGGGGAGCTGTACAGGGCGCAAAAAATCACGGACACAGAGGAATTTTATCAGGATGTACTGGCAAGGGAAGCGATTACCCCAACCTTTGTGGGATTTGACATGGGACTTCCCCATGGCAAAACAGACCATGTGCTGGAGGCCAGTGTATGTTTCGGACGTACCAAGGAACCGGTGGTTTGGAATGAGGAGTCAGGTGAGACAGCAGATTTAATCATTCTCATCGCAGTGCCCTTAAGCGAGGCAGGGGACACCCACTTAAAGATACTGGCCAATCTTTCCAGAAGGCTTATGCATGAGGAGTTCAGGGAGTCTTTGAGAAGCAGCACCAGGGAACAGGTATACACCATATTAGAAGAAGTTCTGGAGGGGTAAGAAAATGAAAGAGCAGCTGAAGATTTTAAAGAAACATATATTGACAGGTACATCCCACATGATTCCGTTTATTGTGGCCGGCGGTATCCTTTTTTCTCTGGCAGTCATGCTGAATCCGGCCGGCGCAGCCACACCTGAGACCGGCTGGCTGGCAGGTCTGGCGCAGATTGGCCTGGGCGGACTGACACTGTTTGTCCCGGTACTGGGCGGTTATATCGCTTACTCCATTGCCGACAAACCAGGTCTGGCACCCGGTATGATTGGGGCGTATCTGGCAAAGGAGATGGGCGCCGGATTCCTTGGCGGCATGGCGGCCGGCTTAATTGCAGGCGTTGTGGTAAAGGAACTGAAGAGAATCAAGCTTCCGATTTCACTGAAAACATTAGGCTCCATTTTCATCTATCCTCTGGTGGGCACCCTGGTAACAGGCGGTATCATTGTGTGGGGAATCGGCGGACCCATTGCCGCTATTATGAACGGACTTACCAACTGGCTGTCCAGCCTGGGGGATGTGGGCAAGGTGCCGCTGGCCTCCATACTCGGAGCCATGACTGCCTTTGATATGGGCGGTCCTGTCAACAAGGTTGCCACCCTCTTTGCACAGACACAGGTGGATACGCTTCCCTACCTTATGGGCGGCGTGGGCGTGGCTATCTGTACACCGCCCATCGGCATGGGCATCGCTACCCTGCTGGCACCCAAGAAGTACAATGTGGAGGAAAAGGAAGCAGGAAAGGCAGCTATTCTGATGGGATGTGTGGGAATCACAGAAGGAGCCATTCCTTTTGCGGCCAACGACCCCTTAAGGGTAATCCCGTCCCTGATTGTGGGAGCCGTGGTAGGCAATATCATCCCATTCCTGGCAGGCGTCTTAAACCATGCTCCATGGGGCGGACTCATTGTGCTTCCGGTGGTGGAAGGCCGTATCTGGTACTTTATTGCAGTGCTGGCAGGTGGATTTGTGACCGCACTTATGGTAAACTTACTTAAGAAGAACTATGTGGAAGAATCCGCGGGAAATGACACGGACCTGGATGACCTGGACGAGATAACATTTGACGAATTATAATAAGTGACTAGTGGTAATAAATAGAGATTAGAAAAGGATAAGGAGGATTTTACAATGAAGGTAGTTGGTATTACATCGTGTCCATCGGGAGTAGCTCATACATATATGGCAGCTGAGGCGTTAAAGCTGTCCGGCGAGAAGCTGGGAATGGAAGTGCTGATTGAGACTCAGGGCGGCGCAGGAGTGGAGAACCAGTTAAAGCAGAAGGACATTGACGAGGCGGTGTGCGTGGTTTTGGTCAATGACGTGGCCCTGGAGGGACTGGACCGCTTCAAGGGAAAGAAAGTCCTGAAAATGGGCGTGTCAGACCTGATTAAGAAGTCTGACGCGGTGATGAAGAAGATTCACGATTCTTTCCAGTAAAATTTCCGGTCGGATTTCCGGCTCGTTCCGGTAAAATGGAATTCAGGGGAGCATATAAAAATACCATATGATAACAGATAAGAGGAGTGGGGAGCGCTCCTCTTGTCTGCATATGCAGACAGGAGAAGAACGAGATGTTTAATGGGAGAATGCTGAACATTATCCGGTATCTGAAGGAGCACGGGGAGGCCACCTACAAGGAGATGGCCAAGGCTCTGGGGATATCGGAGCGGAGCATCCGCTACGATGTGGACCGGATCAACGACATATTGTCTCTGGAGCGCCTGCCGGAGATAGAAAAACACTCCAAGGGGCTGCTGCGATATCCCCAGTCCCTGGACCTTAAGGGCCTGGAAGACGGAAACGAGGTGGTCTATACCGGCAAAGAGCGGATGTCCATTCTGCTGCTGATCCTGCTTATGAGGAATGAGGACTTAAAGATTAACCAGCTCAGCGGGCAGTTCAGGGTTTCGCGCTCCACGGTAAAGAACGATATGGCTGCACTGGATGAAAGGCTTAAGAAGGACGGAATGGGAATCGGGTATTCCGGCCATTTTTATCTGTCCGGCCCGAAGCTTAAGCGCACCACCCTGATGAACCAGGAATTCAGGAAATACATCGAATACCTCATAAACCCCTTTACGGAGTACAATTCCTATGAATTTTACTGTATCCACATCATCCATAAGGCCTTTGAGGGCATCTCCATTGCCAACGTGGTGATGGCGGTGGACGGACTGCTGGAGGAGCTTAAGTGCACCCTGACCAGCAGCTCTTACCTGTGGTATATGTCGAATGTGGTGGTTCTGGTGTGGTTCATTCTCCATGACAAGGACTATCCTCTGGATATCACGGTGGTGCCTGACTATGACCGGGAGGTGTATCAGCGTTTCGGAGAAAAGCTGGGGGCCATCATCGGAAAGCCTGTGTCAGAAGAACATATGGCAATGATGGCGAAGATGTTTGACTTTACCAATAAAATGGCGGGCGGTACAGCGGAGGTGGACCCGGTGCATACCCAGGAGGTGACATTTTCCCTGATTTCCGCTATGTCAAAGCGGATGAACATGCCCTTTGACAAGGACACAAACCTGGTGGAGGGACTGCTGAACCACATGATTCCCCTGATTCAGAGAATCAATAACCATGTGGATATCCACGACAATGTCAGTTCCCTTATGCGGCCTGAGGAGCAGCAGTTTCTAAGCATTGTAAAGCAGTGCTGCAAGGAGACGGACACCCTTGAAAAGCTGGAAAATGAGGATGAGCTGGTATATCTGACCATCTGCTTCATGGCCAGCATCCGGAGGATGAAGGGAGCACCCTATAAGAAGGTGCTGCTGGTGTGCGGCCATGGGTATGGAACCACCACCATGCTGAAAGAATCACTGCTGAGCGAGTACCAGATACATATTGTGGACACGCTCCCTATTTATAAGCTCTCATCCTACCCGGACTGGGCGGCCATTGATTATGTGCTGTCAACCATCCGCATTAACAACAGCCTGCCAAAGCCCTGCCTCACGGTGAATCCGATACTGCAGAGCGAGGACAGAGCCGCCATGGACCGGCTGGGCATACCCAGGAAATCCCTTTTATCCAGCTATTACTCCATTGAGGAGAAACTGGGATTCCTGGACGAGAACACTAGGGCCAGGGTTATGGACGTGGTGAAAAAGGAACTGGGATATCAGACCGTCCAGGTATTTCACAGCCCGAAGAGCTTCAGCAGTTTCCTGAAATTTGACTGCATCATGAGGGCGGACCTGGTGTCTGACTGGAAAGACGCGGTCCGTATGAGCGCGGGCCTTCTGGTAAAACGGGGATTTGTGGAGGAATCCTATGTGTCCAATATGCTTGGCTTTATAGAGAAACAGGGATTTTATGCTGTTTCGGATGATTCCTTTGCCCTTTTGCACGGTAAGGGGGCGGAGGGAATTAGTAAGACAAGCCTGAGCCTTCTGGTTACCAGGGAGCCTGTGGTATTCGGGGAGAAAAAGGCGCGGGTTATATTCTGTCTGGCCAGCAGGGATGGAAAGGAGCACATACCGGCTGTGGTCACGCTGATGCGTATGGTGAAGACAACGGCCCTGATTCACGATCTGGAGGAGAGCCGGTCGGAGGAGGAACTATATCAGACCGTGCTCAATTGTGAATTTGAGGTGTTGTAACGGGGCGCGCAGAGTAGTATAATAACAGGGACTATACAGCACCGCCGGCCTGGTATAATGGAGGATATTCGGTTGACGGCTGCGGTGAATGATGGAAGGAGACAGTGATATGCTGGATGAAAGATGGGTGTTTCATGAGAATGCGGAGCCGGTTCAGGCGGGTCCCGGGGTTGTCAGGAGGGTTCTGGCTTACAGTAAGGATTTGATGTGTGTGGAGAATACCTTTGAGGAGGGAGCTGTGGGCAGCCTTCATCATCATCCCCATACCCAGATTACGTATGTGGTCAGCGGAGAATTTGAGTTTAATATAGACGGTGAGAAAAAAACAGTGAGGGCAGGAGATACCATGCTAAAGCTGGACGGCGTGGAGCATGGATGCGTATGCAGGAAGGCTGGAATCCTTCTGGATATCTTTAACCCCATGCGGGAGGATTTTGTATCGGTTTTATGAAAAACACTTGTGCAATATGCTTAAAAAATCGCTGTTTTATTGTAAAATAACGATATTCTTTTGCTAGAATATTGACTTTTGCTCCTGGATTGATATAATCGGGGAGTAAATAGTTGCGTGCAGAGCTTCGGCTTGATTTTGTACAACATGAGTTTGTGGACCTTTCTTTTTCAAAGGTCGGCGGATTCGTGTTGTTTTTTTTGTCCTAAAATAAAATTGGGAGGGGAAAGCGGACGGGGTGCATGCGCGGATTACTATTATTTTTCCAAAAGACAGGAGTGTACACTCACACCATATTTCCGCCGGTCGCACTATTCTAGAAATCCGCCGGGAAATGGACAACTTACGACCAGACTGCCAAGCGTGGCCAAGGGCCAGACTCCGGGATTACACATAATATGTGTACCGCGCGGAAATTCCGGAAAGAGCAGTGGGTCGGACGCAAACCAAATGAAAAGAAAGCGGAGGTTACTCAATTATGTCTAATGGTACTAATTATGCAAAGGATTCACAGATGACCCGGCGTTATATCATGCTTCTTATTGGAATATTCTTCATGGGAACGGGGATCTCCCTGATAATCAAATCAGGAACAGGAACATCTCCAATGAGCAGCCTTACCAATGTTATGACCCAGATATGTCCTCTGCTGACATTGGGTATGTACACGTTTTTGTTAAATGTATTGTTCTTTATCGGGGAATTTATTGTGGATTTTAAGAGCTTCTCAGCGTCAAAGTTTATTCAGCTGATTCCTACCTTTTTCCTGAGCGTTGCGGTGGATTTCAATATGTTCCTTGTAAGGGGACTCCATCCCGAGACCTATATACTGAAACTGGCAGTACTCATCATCGGATGCATGTTCTTTGGACTTAGCATCGCATTTATGGTTTCGGCTGATGTCATCCTGATGCCGGGAGAGGCCCTGATTAAGATTATTTCCGTAAAGTACCAGAAGGAATATGGCAATGTAAAGACCGCAGTGGATGTTTCGCTGGTGGTGCTGGCAGTCATCGTATCTCTCATTTTCCTGAATACCATTTACGGCGTCAGGGAAGGCACATTGATTGCGGCGTTTACAATCGGCAATTTCTCCAGATTTTTCAGAGGTTATACCAATAAACTGGTAAGGGAGGTGGCACTGCAGTGAGAGAAGGATATAACAACCTGCACATCGTAACCGTGGATGGGCTGGACCGCATATACGAGGATGGAGGTATCCTCTATGAGGACGGAGTGATTACACATGTGGGGGACAGAGCTTACATAGAGGAGAAGGCGGGGGAACTTAAAATCGAGCTTAAGGACGGAAAGGGAAGGTATCTGTTCCCGGGACTTATCAACACCCACACCCACCTGTATCAGGATATCATGAAGGGAATGGGAAGCGACCTGAGTCTGGAGGACTGGTTTCCCAAGTCCATGGCCCCGGCAGGCGCCGTGCTCCGGGAGAGGCATGTGGCTGCGGGCGTGAAGCTGGGACTGGCAGAGGCCATCCGGTGCGGCGTGACAACGGTGGCGGATTATATGCAGCTGCAGCCTGTAAAGGGGCTGGGAAAACTGGAGCTGGATATCGCCAAAGACATGGGCGTCAGAATGGTGTACGGCCGGGGCTACCGCGATATCGGAAAGAAGGAGCTGGTGGAGAAGGCCGAGGACGTCTTTGCCGATGTGACTGCCCTGAAGGAAGAATTTGAGGGGGACGGCATGTACCGCGTGTGGCTGGCTCCGGCAGCCGGCTGGGGGGCCAGTCTGGAACTCCTTAAGGCCACCAGGGAATATGCGGACCGGAATGCCACACCCATCATGATGCACATGTTTGAGACGGGAACGGATGACAAAATCAGCTGGGAGAGGAACGGAAAAAGCGCGATCCGCCATTATGAGGAATCAGGGCTTCTGGGAGCTGACCTGCTGGCTGTACATTCGGTTGCCATCGGAGAGGAAGAAATCAGTACCTATGCCAGAAACCATGTGTCTGTTTCCTACAATCCCATAGCCAATATGTATCTTGCATCGGGCGTGGCCCCTGTGGGAGAAATGCTGAAGGCCGGAATTACAGTGGCAATCGGCACGGACGGGGCAGGCTCCAACAATGACAACGACATGTTAGAGGCCATGAAGTTTGGCGCCCTGCTGCAAAAGACCTTCCACAAAGACCCTTTGGCCATGACGGCGGGGGGAATGCTCAGGATGGCCACCATAGAAGGGGCCAGGGCGCTGGGCTTGGACCAGCTGGTTGGTTCCATTGAAGTGGGGAAAAAGGCTGACTTCTTCCTGTTTGACCCGGCTAAGAGCGTAAAGTCCTGTCCGGTCCATGACATTGTGGCAACGCTGATTTATTCAGGGGACCATAAGGCGGTAGACACAGTGGTTATTAACGGCAAGACGGTTATGGAGGAAGGCAGGTTCCTTCTGGCAGATGAACAGGAGATACTGAACACCGCCCAGCTCATGGCAGAGGATCTGGTAAGGTGCATACAGGAGAATCAGTAGAGGCAGGGACAACATCGGCAGGGACAATATCAACAGAGACAATATCTGCAGAAACAATCACAGAATACAGATGAAATGAGGAGAGTAATATGGCAAAAATTTTAGGTATCAGCGGAAGCCCGAGAAATAAGTCCACGGAATATGCTCTGGGAGAAGCCTTAAAAAGCATAGAGTCAAGGGACGGCATAGAGACAAGTATGATAACGCTGAGGGGGAAAAAGATTGCGCCCTGCAACGGGTGCGGATACTGCAAGAAAAATAAGACATGGTGCTGTCTGAAGGATGACTTTGAACCTCTTTTGAAGGAGTTTATGGAAGCGGATGCGTACCTGTTCGGTTCCCCGGTTTATGCCTATGGACCCACTCCCCAGCTGTCGGCTTTTTTCAGCAGGATGCGGCCTCTGTTCCATGTGTATCCGGAACTCATGAGGGATAAAATCGGCAGTGCCTTTGCTGTGGGCGGAACCAGAAACGGCGGAGAAGAGGCCACCATTACTGCCATGCACAACATGATGATGGCGAGAGGAATCAATATTGTCTGTAACGAGGTATACGGCTACGCCGGAGGTTATATCTGGTCCAAGGACCAGGGACAGGAAGGCGTTGACGCAGACGAAATCGGCATGGGAGGACTTTTGAAGCTGGCAAACAAGCTGGCTGATATGGCACTCATCCGGGAATATGGCAAGAAGGCGTTGGAAGAAAGAGAGGCAGCAGTGAATGAGCGGGATTAAGGATTTAAGAGATTTTCTGGCAGTTTTAAAGGATAACAAACTGCTTTTTGAGACAGAACGGGCAGTGGATTGGAAGTATGAGATTGGCTCCCTGCTGGCCACCCTGGAGGCAGAGGGCCAGAGAACCGGTTTATTTCACAATATCAAGGATAAGGAATTCTCTGTGTGCGGAAATGTGCTGGCATCCATGGACGGCATTGCCCTGGCTCTGGGCTGCAGGAAGGATGAAATGACGGATTTCCTGGCAGATTGCCTGGAACATCCCGTGAAGCCACAGGTAGTGGCGGACGCCCCTTGTCATGAAAATATACGGATGGGGGATGAGATTGATTTAGAACGCATACCGGTTCCCATCCACGCCCCAAAGGACGGCGGCCCCATCATCACAGGCGGGGTGATTGTCAGCAAGGAGATAGACGGAACCCGCCAGAACCTGTCCTTCCAGAGGATGCATGTGAAGGGGAAGGATAAGTTCAGCATCATGATCAATGAGTGGCGCCACCTGAAGGATTTCTACGACCAGGCGGAAAGCCAGGGGAGAGCCCTTCCCATCGCGGTTGTCATCGGTGCAGATCCGGTTATCTATGTGGGAGCCGGACTGCGCTATGACGGGGATGAGACAGAGATTGCGGGCGCTATCAGAAAAAGTCCGATTGAGGTGGTGAAATGCATCACTTCCGACATCTATGTACCAGCCACGGCCGAATTTGTGATTGAAGGTGAAATACTTCCGGATTACAGGGAGAAGGAAGGTCCTCTGGGAGAGTTCACGGGCCACTACAGCGAGCCGTGGAACAGCCCTATGGTGCAGGTGAAGGCTATCACCCACAGGAACGGAGCCATTTACCAGACCATAAACGGCGCCTCCTTTGAGCATATCAATCTGGGAAATGTGCTGCCCAGGGAGCCTCTCCTTAAGACCCATACCCAGTATGTGAGCAAGGGAGTTACCAATGTACATATTCCACCCTATGGAAGCGGCTTCCTGGCCATTGTCCAGATGAAGAAAAAGAATCCGGGAGAGCCGAAAAATGTGGCTCTGGCAGCCATGACAGCGTATGTAAACATTAAGAATGTGATTGTGGTGGATGAGGACGTGGATATCTATGATCCCGCAGACGTGATGTGGGCGGTATCCAACCGTGTGATTCCTGAAAGGGATATTTTCTATATCCACAATGCCCAGGGACATGAGCTGGATCCCTGTTCCGACGAGCGGGGCGTACAGACGAAGATGGGGATTGACGCCACACTAAACGAGGAGAGCAGATGCCTGGAGCGGGTCCGCTATCCCAAGGTGGACTTAAAGGATTACCAGTAAGGAAATAGTAAGATAAGGAGCATGGCAAATGGGAAAATACATAGTAGGAATCACCGGGGCAAGCGGGTCAATCTACGCAAAGCGGGTCATAGAAAGGCTGATTCAGAAAGGCCATCATGTGTGCATCTGCATGACCCAGGCGGGAAAGCTGGTGGTGGAGTCTGAGCTTGGCTGGCAGATTGGGCAGGATACCCCTTCCGGGGAGGTGGAACAATATCTGCAGGAAATCTTTGGGTCAAAGGAGCTGATTCACCATTACGATGTCCATGCCATAGGCGCGCCCATAGCCAGCGGATCCTCCGGAATGGATGCCATGATAGTGGTCCCCTGTTCCATGGGTACACTGTCCGCCATTTGCCATGGCTCATCCCATAACCTTTTGGAGCGGGCGGCGGATGTGTGCCTGAAGGAACGGCGCCCCCTGGTCATTGTACCCAGGGAAGCGCCTTACAACCAGATTCATCTGGAAAACATGACAAAGCTGTCAGGTTACGGGGCTGTCATAATGCCTGCGTCCCCTGGATTTTACTCCCGTCCAAGGACAATTGAGGAGATGGTGGATTTCTTTGTGACACGGATTCTGGACCAAATGGGAATCCATGAGCCCTCGGAGAGCAGGTGGACGGGAATGGATGTGTGTGTTAAGTAGATAGGGCTGCGTCCGGTTATTCGGCGTCCAGGGCAGCGCGTTCCCGGGCTTCTTCGTCAACGGTTTTTCCTGGGGCTAACAGGTTGAGAAGGAAGGACATGACGCCTGCCACAACCACTGGTTTAGAGAGAAGGGCCTGGGCCAGGGGAGGAAAATTCTCCAGGGCCGCAGTGCCTTCCAGGGTGGACAGTCCCATGGCCAGGGCAATGGATACGCCTACAATTGTACTGTTGCGGGCGGTTAAGGGCTCGCTGGACACTAATTTGAGTCCGGTCAGCGTGATCATACCAAATACAATGAGGGTTCCGCCGCCAATGACCGGGGCCGGAAGGGTGGATACCAGCGCGCTGAATTTAGGTACGATGCCAAGGGCGAGCATAATTGCGCAGGCAATGGTGATGACACGGCGGCTCACTACCTTGTTCATGGACACAATGCCCACGTTCTGGCTGAAGGAAGAAACCACAGGCACGCCGAAAATGGTGCCTACCAGGGTGGCGATTCCGGATGCAGCCACGCCTCCTGTCAGTTCCTCGCTGCGGGGTTCCCGGTCAAAACCTCCTACCGTGGTGCCTGTGATATCTCCCACGGACTGCATGATATTGACAATGGTAATCAAGAGGATCGGCAGAACCATGGACAGGTCAAAGGACGGCATACCGTAGAAAAAGGGTTTTGGCACTGCCAGCCAGCTGGCGCTTACCACACCGTCAAAATGGACCATGCCCATGCACAGCGCCAGCACGTATCCCACCACGGCGCCCAGCAGGATGGAGGCCATCTTGACCACGCCCTTGCACATCAGGTTGAAGAAGAGGACGGCGGCCAGGGTTACAAAGGCCACAATCCAGTTGTTCAGCTGGCCATAGGTGGGGGAACTGGCATTGCCGGCCATGTATTTTAAAGCGATGGGATACAGGGAAAGGCCGATGGACAGGATGATGGTGCCGGTGACCACAGTGGGAAAGAATTTATGCAGTCTGCCTACGCAAAAGCCCAGCGCAATGGTGATAACAGAGCACAGGAGCTGGGCGCCGAACACGCCGGGAAGGCCGTATTGGGCTGCAATCGGAGTAAATACAGGAACACAGGTAAAGCCCGCGCAGAATATGACGGGGAGTCTGGAACCCACGGGGCCCAGGGGACATACCTGTATCATAGTGGCCAGGGCAGACATCATCAGAGAGTACTGAATCATGATGGTCCTGGTGGCAGCATCGGCACCGGCTGCACCGGCTATGACTATGGGTACTGTTACTGTGCCCAAAAACATGGCCATGATGTGCTGCAATGAGATGGGAAGGGCCTTGCGGACAGGCGGTTTGCTGTCAAAGACGTACAGGGAATGGCTTACTTCTTGATTTCGTGCATTCATGTTGGATAAATCTCCTTTCCAGATGCTGACCGGCCTTGCCGGACCAGGAATGTGAGGAATTTTCACATGGAGTATGTTAAAAGTTCCACGAAGCGAGTATAAGTCATTTGTTTTGGTTTGTCAACTTGCATAAAAAACCGTATAATTATGATAAGTAAAATGGCAAAGTGCCTTAATTTGCAAGGTTTTTTTGAGAAACAGCGGGAAGTATCAGGCGGTAAAACCAGTAAAAAAAGTTTATTTTTGTAAAAAGTGCTTAAAAAAGTCGTTCTCTGTTGTGATAAAGCGACAATCTTTTTCGAGAATGTTGACTTTTATAGCTGAATTGGTATAATCAGGAAATATATAGATAAATGCAAAGCTTGGGCTTTTTATATCATACTGCGGAACATAAGTTTGGAGACCTTTCTTTACCAAAGGCCGACATGCTTATGTTTTTTTTATCCAGAAAAGGATACCGGGACAGACGGGAGATGGTTAGATGGAACAGATATGTTTAAATATTAACAAAAAAAACTACAATGTGGCAATTGAAAAAAACTGGACTCTGCTCTATGTACTGCGGGAGGAACTGGAGCTCACAGCCGTGAAATGCGGCTGCAATACAGGGGACTGCGGTGCCTGCAAGGTAATTATTGACGGGGAGGCAGTGAATTCGTGCCTTGTCCTAGCCAGGAATGCGGTGGGTAAGACCATTGAGACCGTGGAAGGTTTATCGGACGGAATCCATCTTCATCCAATCCAGCAGGCATTTATTGACGTGGGAGCGGTCCAGTGCGGTTACTGCACACCGGGAATGATCATGTCGGCCAAGGCGCTGCTGGACAAAAATCCCGATCCCACAGAGGCGGAGATAAGAGCCGGTATTTCCAACAACCTGTGCAGATGCACCGGATATGTAAAAATCGTCAGGGCCATTCAGCTGGCAGCCAGCCGGATGCAGAAGGAGGGGAAGTAGAGGATGGAATTACAGACGCCCAAAAACGGAGTGATTGGCACGGATATGCCTGTGAGGGATGCTGCCCTGAAGGTGACCGGACAGTTTAAGTACGTTGGAGACATGACTCTTCCCCATATGCTTCATGCAAAGGTGCTGTTCAGCCCTGTGGCCCATGCCAGAATCAAATCCATAGACACCAGCCAGGCGGAGCAGTTAGAAGGGGTCCGGGCGGTTGTGTGCTGGAAGAATGCGCCGGATGCCCTGTTCAACAGCTGCGGCGAGGAGATTGACGGAGAGAAAACGGAGCGGGTATTTGACAGCACCGTGCGCTATGTGGGAGACAAAGTGGCAGCCGTGGCAGCCGAGACAGCAAAGATAGCGGAGCAGGCCCTGAAGCTGATTCGTGTGGAATACGAGGAGTTGCCGTATTACCTGGAGCCGGAGGAGGCCCTGAAGGAGGGGGCATATCCCATCCACAAGGATTCCAATGTGATCGAGGAAGTAGTCCAGGAGGCAGGGGATGTAGAGAAGGGGATGGCGGAAGCGGATTATATCTACGAGGACGACTTTGAAACACCTGCCATCCATCATGGGGCCATTGAGACGCACACATCCCTGGCTGTCTATGAGAGCAGCGGCAAGCTCACCGTCTACACGCCCAGCCAGGATGTGTTCGGGCACAGAACCAATCTGTCGCGGATCTTCGGCCTCCCCATGAGCCGGATCAGGGTGGTGAACCCCGGAATCGGAGGGGGATTTGGCGGGAAGATTGATATGGTGACAGAGCCTGTCACGGCCCTTCTGGCCATGAAGACAGGACGTCCCGTGCGCCTGGTATACACCAGGAGAGAGGATATTCCCTCATCCAGGAACCGCCACAGCATGAAGCTCCATCTGAAAACAGGCATGAAAAAGGACGGCACCATCGTGGCACAGGAAATGGATGTCATTGTGAATGCAGGAGCGTATGCAGGCGGAACCATGAGCATTGTCTGGGCCATGAGCGGCAAATATTTTAAGAACCACAAGACACCAAACCTGCGGTTTCATGCTGTGCCGGTGTACACAAACACTCCTGTGGCAGGAGCCATGAGAGGCTTTGGTTCTCCCCAGGAGTTCTTTGCCCAGCAGTGTCAGCTGAACAGGATTGCAAAGGATCTGGGCATGGACATAATCCAGCTCCAGCTTAAGAACCTGGTGGAGCCGGATGGGTTTGACCAGAGGGACGGCCTGCCCCACGGAAATCCCAGGCCCATTGACTGTGTACTAAAGGGAATGGAATTGTCAGGATACGAGGAGGCTGTCAGGGAACAGGAGGATGCCGCGGACAGCAGGTACCGAATCGGCGTGGGCATGGCTGTTGCAGCCCACGGCAACGGTGTATTCGGCGTAAGACCGGATACAACGGGAGTCATCATCAAGATGAATGAGGATGGCACGGCTGTGATGTTTACCGGTGTCAGTGATATGGGAAATGGTTCCGTAACCACCCAGACCCAGGTGGTAAGCGAGATACTGGGCATCCCCATGCCGCACATCGAATGTGTCCAGGCCGACACCGATGCAACGCTTTGGGATATGGGAAATTATTCCAGCAGAGGTACGTTTGTGAGCTGCAGCGCAGCGTTAAAGGTTGCCGGTCAGGTGAAAACAGAGCTTCTTAAGGAGGCTTCCGGCCTGCTGGAAGTGGATGAGAGTGAGCTGGATTTAAAAGATCAGAGGGTTTACTGCATTTCCAGGCCTGATACGTCTGCCTCCCTGGCAGAGGTGATCAAATATGCAAAGCAGGCCCATGGCAGGGATATCTGCTGCGCGGACACATTTGCCTCCTGCGCCATGGCCGTATCCTACGGAGCCCATTTTGCCAAGGTCCAGGTGGATATGGAAAACGGCAGTGTAAAGGTACTGGATTACACGGCAGTCCACGACATCGGCAAGGCGCTTAATCCCATGGGCGTGGAAGGCCAGATTGAGGGCGCGGTCCAGATGGGAATTGGCTATGCCCTGACAGAGGGCTTTATACTGGATGATAAGGGAAAGGTAAAGAATACCACCTTAAAACAGTACCACATGCTGAACGCACAGGAGATGCCTCCCATTAAAGTGGGGCTGGTGGAACAAATTGAGCAGTCAGGTCCTTTTGGGGCCAAGAGCATAGGCGAGTGTTCTGTGGTACCTGTGGCCGCGGCAGTGGCAAACGCGGTATCCAATGCAGTGGGAAAACAGGTGAAGCGGATTCCGGTAAGGCCGGCGGATGTGATGAAGCTGATAGAGAGCTGAGTTTGGCGGAAAGAGTTGGAAGCTAGAGCGTTGGAAACTAAAAATATATTATTATAGAAGAAACAGCATTGGGGACAGCGCCAGAAACAGTGGGCTGTCCTCTCTTTTACGGTCCTTTTTTGTCAGGGCGTCTGTCCGTCTAAGGCTGCAAAATCCCGCAGAAACCGTATGAATTCCCGTTCCCTTTTATTAGGCCTGTAGTCTGTCTGGGTCACAAAATAGAGGTTCAGATACAGGTTTTTGTCGCTGATTGGCACGAAACAGAATCCGCGTCCATCCGAGGTTTTGCCTCTGACTGACAGGGAGATGTATTGGCCCTCTCTGATGGCATCAAAGAACTGCCCGCGGTTATCTACCTCCAGGCGGTTGGGATGGTCGGACAGGCCGACTAACTTCAGGTAGGAGATGGCGGAGACATCATTGAAATGCACGTAGGGATAGTCAAACAATTCCTTTATGGATACGGAAGGTTTCTTATAGAGAGGATGCTCCCTGGAAACCATTACATACAGCGGAATGGAAGTCATAAGCTCTTCGCAGGAACAGTGGAAGTCCCTGGCCAGCCTCAGGTATTTTTCCTTTTTTTCTACGGCGCAGAGAATGAAACCAAGACGCGTACGGCCTGCCGCAACCGACTCCAAGACCTCCTGGTTCCCCATTTCTGTCAGACGGTCCGGAAACTGTTTGGCAGACTGTTTTTTAAATTCCAGAAAAAGCCTCATAATATTGGATACGAAATAGGAAGAAATCACCATAGGCTGTTCTGCTTCATCCCAGGACAGCTGTTTTAATTTCTCATATTCATACAGTATGATGCGGGCACTGTCCATGAATTTTATTCCTTTTTCTGTCAGAAGGATTCCGTTGTGGCTGCGTTTGAATAGCTGGCAGCCCAGTTCCTCCTCCAGATTCTTAAGGACTCCGCTTAAATAGGGCTGGGAGACCAGCAGCCTCTGGGCGGCTTTGTTGATGGACCGGCATTCTGCCACGGTCATTGCATATTCTAAATGGCTGAAATTCATGATGTTACCCCTTTTGTGTACAATTTGCCTAATAATAAAATGGTTATAACCCATAAAATATTCGGAATAACCGAATGCCCGGGAGCTATGGTAAGATTATATCACAGAAATAAATAAAAGTTAACGAAACTCCGGAGAAGTAGTTATAAAAATCAAAGAGCCTGTCTGAAGGAAAGGGGTAAAAGAATGTATAGAGAATTACTGGAAGAGGCAAAAACCATGGAGGCAGATCTGATTGCCTGGAGGCGCAAGCTTCACACCATGCCGGAACTGGGGCTGGAGCTGCCTGATACAAGTACGTTTGTTCGGGAAAAGTTAGAGGAGATGGGGATTCCTTATGAGATTAAGGTCAATGGTTCCTGCGTGGTTGGAATTCTTGGAAAAGGGAGCAGATGCTTTATGCTGCGCAGCGATATGGACGGCCTGCCTTTTCAGGAAGAATCAGGGGAGGAATTTGCGTCCCGAAACGGCAGGATGCATGCCTGCGGACATGATCTTCACGCTACCGTGCTGCTGGGAGCTGCAAGGCTTTTGAAGCAGCATGAGTCTGAGCTTAAGGGCCAGGTAAAGCTTCTGTTCCAGCCGGGAGAGGAGACCTTCCAGGGAGCCAGGGCAGCCGTTGAGGAAGGCGTGCTGGACCATCCAAAGGTGGACAGCGCCTTCGCCATGCATGTGGCAGCCCAGATGTCCCCGGAATATGTTGCCTACGGAAGCCTTCCCATGGCGGGGGTCTATGGATTCAGGATTACCCTGACAGGACAGGGCGGACATGGTTCCAGGCCGGAAAAATGCATTGATCCCATCAATACAGGCGTACATGTCTATCTGGCGCTGCAGGAGCTTATTGCAAGGGAGTGCCCGGCCATCTCAGAGACAGCCCTGACCATCGGACAGTTCTGCGCGGGCAGCGCCTCCAATGTGATTCCTGAGACTGCCGTCCTGCAGGGAACCATGAGGAGCTTTGACGAAAAAACAATGTCTCATCTGATTGCACGGCTGAATGAAATTGTACCTTCCGTGGCAGGGGCCTACCGCACAAAGGCGGAGATTGAGGTGATAAGCGATATTCCCATTGTCAGGTGCAATGAGGAGCTGAACCAGGAGATTGTGGAAGGGCTTAAGGAGCTGGAGCCGGAGCTGAAGGCGGTCTGCGCTTATCATGTGATGGGATCGGAGGACTTCGCCTATATTTCCCAAAAAATACCGGCCAGCTATATGTGCATTGGAGCCGGTATCGAGGATGTTTCAAAACGGTATGTGGAGCATAATCCCAAGGTGCGTTTTCATGAGTCTGCCCTTGTCAAAGGCGCTGCTATTTATGCCGGGACAGCCATGAGATGGCTGGACCTCCATGGAAACCAGTAGAACATGTCTGGGGAAAGAGAGGACAATATGGCGGAAAACAAACGCTTTTTTTACGGTTGGCTCATACTGCTGACCTGTATTCTGATTATGGGGCTGGGGTATGCGCCTCTGGTGAGCTGCGCAAGCCTGTTCACAAAACCGGTGACAGAGGATCTGGGATTTACCAGGAGCGGATATGCGCTGGTCAGCACCATTGCAGCCCTGATGATGGCATTTATGTCGCCGTTCATTGGAAAGATCATGTCAAAGCCGTACATGCACAAAGCCCTGGTGGTGTGTATGATTGGAAACTGTCTGGCGTACTACTGTTATTCCTTTGCCAGCACCCTGCCCCAGTTTTACGTGACAGCAGCCTGTATCGGATTTTTTGAATGCGGCTCCACTATGATTCCGGTCAGCGTACTGATTACCAACTGGTTCAGGAAAAAGAGGGGACTGGTTATGAGTATTGCCATGGTGGGATCCAGTATAGGCGGAACCATATTAAGCCCCATAATCGGAAACCTCATCGCATCCCAGGGATGGCGGTTTACATATAAGGCTGTGGGCATAACCAGGCTGGTTATCCTGGTTCCTCTGGTGCTGCTTGTCATCAGGCGGACTCCCGCTGATATGGGGACCAAGGCATACGGCGCGGATGAGGAGGGAGAGACAGGAAAGGCCAGGAAAACAGAGCGGGAGTGGAATGTGTCGCTGAAGGAAGTAAAGAAAAAGCCCATGTTCTGGTGCTTTGTATTGGGATGCACGCTGATTTCAGCCACTGCAGCCGTCATTACACAGATACCGGCCTCGGTTATGGATGCCGGATATGCAACCACCACAGCGGCCTCCATCGCCTCCTTGTACCTGTTTATTGCCATTCCCGGAAAATTGGTACTGGGACATATTTATGACAGGTATGGTGTGAAGGCAGGAATACTATTTGGAAATACCATGTTTTTTCTTTCCGTTATTTGTTTGATATTTATTAAACATCAGCCCTTCCTGTACCTGATGGCAATTTTGTTTGGATTCGGGACCTGTATAGGAACTGTAAGCGCTCCGGTTATCACCAGCGGCATCTTCGGCACAAAACATTACGCAGAAATCTATGGATTCCTGAGTCTGTTTCCCAGCGTGGGATACGCCCTGGGCGGCCCTCTGATTGCGTCAGCCTATGATTTGACAGGCTCATACAACATTGCCTGGATTATTGTGGCAGCCCTGTCCATCGTCATGACGGCATTTCTTTTGTACTCCTACAGGGTCAGCCGCGTGTGCATAAAGGAGCAGGAAAAAACTGCTGATAGGGCAAAAAACACAATGCAATAACGGCAAAATGCGTTAAAAATTAAACACATTTTACCTATTGACTGAAAATATTAAGTGTGATACTATGACATTAGCACAAAGCAGAATCATATAGAAATGCTTTTGTTGACAATTTTATATAATCGGATGATGGATTCGGGAGAGACTGCACAGGCAGCGCCGAAGGGGAAGCGAAGAACTCTCAGGCAAAAGAACCGGATACTGGACGAAACTCTGGAAAGCGATAGCACCGACGAAGCCAAATCTTTCAGGTACAAAGACAGAGCGCATGAACATTATTTGTTCGTGCGCTTTTTTTGATATCCGGGTCATGGATACAGGGCATGTGTGTATACGGGCCTCCTTCAAAAAAAGCGCGCGGTACAAACAGGGAGGTGGTATGGTTTCGGAGGCGGAAACAGGGCATATGGATGTGTTTGTGATGAAGGGCATATGGATATGTCCGTGATGAAAAATAAAAAGGAGGATATGAACCAATGGTTGAACAGGTAATGGATTTTATTGAAGGATATGACAAGGAGATAGGGGAGGCAATCAAGGCGGAGTGCGGACGCCAGAGAAGGAATCTGGAGCTGATTGCTTCCGAGAACATTGTGTCGGAGCCCGTGATGGCTGCCATGGGAACGGTTCTCACCAACAAATACGCAGAAGGATATTCAGGAAAACGCTATTACGGCGGATGTGAGTTTGTGGACGTGGTGGAGACCATTGCCATTGAACGGGCAAAGAAGCTGTTTGGATGCGACTATGTGAATGTACAGCCTCATTCCGGAGCCCAGGCCAACATGGCTGTGTTCGTAGCCATGTTAAAGCCGGGCGACACGGTTATGGGCATGAACCTGGACCACGGCGGCCATCTGACACACGGAAGCCCTGTGAATTTCTCAGGACTGTACTTCAACATTGTGCCCTACGGCGTCAATGAGGATGGGTACATTGATTATGACAAACTGGAGGAAACAGCAGTTGCCTCCAAGCCGAAACTTATCATCGCAGGGGCCAGCGCCTACTGCCGGACCATTGATTTTAAGCGGTTCAGAGAAGTGGCCGACAAGGTGGGAGCTTACCTGATGGTGGATATGGCTCACATCGCCGGGCTGGTGGCGGCAGGTGTGCATCCCAGTCCCATTCCATATGCGGACGTGGTAACCACAACGACCCACAAGACCTTAAGGGGTCCAAGGGGCGGCATGATTCTGGCCAACCAGGCAGTGGCAGACAAATTCAATTTCAATAAGGCTATTTTCCCGGGAATCCAGGGCGGACCTTTGGAGCATGTCATTGCAGCCAAGGCAGTCTGCTTCGGTGAGGCGCTGCGGCCGGAGTTCAAGGCTTACCAGGAGCAGGTGGTTAAGAACGCAGCAGCCCTGGCGGCAGCTCTTAAAAGGCAGGGTTTTAACATTCTCACAGGAGGAACAGATAACCACCTGATGCTGGTGGACCTGAGGGGAATGGACGTATCCGGCAAGGAACTTCAAAACCGCTGCGACCAGGTATACATCACTCTGAATAAGAACACGGTTCCCAATGATCCCAGAAGCCCCTTTGTCACCTCGGGCGTGCGCATCGGAACACCGGCAGTCACCTCCAGGGGACTGAAGGAAGAAGATATGGAAAAGATTGCTGAGTGCATCTGGCTGGCAGCCACTGATTTTGAGGCTAAGGCTGATTATATCAGAGGCGAGGTTGACAAAATCTGCGGTAAATATCCGCTGTACCAGTAAGCTGCCGGGAAACTGGAAATGAGACGAAGCAGTTGGGGAACTGTTGAGATACAACCATAGAATATGGAAAAAAGGAGCAGAGAATATGGAATTAAAGACACCGCTGTATGACATGCATGTAAAGTATAAGGGAAAGATTGTGCCGTTTGCAGGCTACCTCCTTCCGGTTCAGTACGAAAAGGGAGTGATTGCGGAGCACATGGCAGTGCGTGAGCAGTGCGGCCTTTTCGATGTGTCCCATATGGGCGAGATTTTGTTAAGCGGGCCGGATGCCCTGAAGAATGTGAATATGCTTCTGACCAATGATTATACGGTCATGGAGGACGGTACAGCCAGATACAGCCCCATGTGCAACGAGGCAGGAGGCGTGGTGGACGACCTGATTGTCTATAAAATTAAGGACAACAGCTATTTCATCGTTGTCAACGCATCCAACAAGGATAAGGATTACCAGTGGATGAAGGACCATGTGTCCGGTGATGTGGAGCTTAAGGACATATCCGGCCAGGTGGGCCAGCTTGCCCTTCAGGGACCAAAAGCCCTGGATGTACTTAAGAAGGTGGCGGACCCGGATGCCATCCCGGATAAGTATTATACCTTTAAGAAGGACTGCTGCATAGACGGTATTCCCTGCATCATCTCCAAAACAGGGTATACAGGCGAGGATGGAGTGGAAATCTACATGGCCGGGAACGACGCTCCCAGGCTGTGGGAGCTTTTGCTGGAGGCCGGCAGGGAGGAAGGGCTGATACCCTGCGGCCTGGGAGCCAGGGATACCCTGCGTCTGGAGGCATCCATGCCCCTTTACGGACATGAGATGGATGACACCATCACTCCGAAGGAGGCAGGTCTTGGTATCTTTGTCAAGATGGATAAGGAGGACTTTATCGGCAAAAAGGCATTGCAGGAAAAGGGACCTCTTACCAGGAAGCGCGTGGGACTTAAGGTTACGGGCAGGGGCATCATCCGAGAGCATGAGCCGGTATTTGCCGGGGAACAGCAGATTGGAACCACCACGTCCGGCACCCATTGCCCGTATCTGGGATATCCGGCAGCCATGGCATTGGTGGATATTGCATACAAGGAGCCGGGCACCCAGGTCGAGGTGGATGTGAGAGGCCGCAGGGTTGGAGCGGAAGTGGTGAAGCTTCCATTTTATAAGAGAGAGAAATAAGCAGGGATTATGAAATGCTCAAAACAAGGAGGAAATAAAAAATGAACGTGCCAAAGGAATTAATGTATACAAAATCCCATGAGTGGGTAAAAACAGTGGATGACACAACCGTGACAGTAGGACTTACGGATTATGCCCAGGATGCTCTGGGAGACCTGGTGTTTGTAAACCTTCCGGAGCCGGGAGACGATGTGACGGCAGGCGAGGCATTTTCAGATGTGGAGTCTGTGAAGGCAGTATCAGATGTACTTTCTCCTGTTACCGGCCAGGTAGAGGAAATCAACGAGGAACTGTTAGACAGTCCGGAATCTGTAAACCAGAGCCCCTATGATGCATGGTTCATCAAAGTAAAAGACGTAAGCGGCAAAGAGGAACTGATGGACGGGGAGGCCTACGAGGCATATCTGGAAACACTGTAGACATCTTGAAAAGGAGGTGGACCCATGGGTTCTTATGTACCCAATACCAGTGAAGAGCAGCAGGAAATGCTCAGGGAAATCGGCTTTGACAGCTTTGAGGCGCTGTTTTCCCATATCCCCCGGGAGGTCCGTGTAAAAGGCGGTTTAAAGCTTCCTGAGGGGCTTGGCGAAATGGAAGTCATCGGGAAGATGAAGGAAATCGCAAAACAGAATGTGGTGTTTAAACATATATTCAGAGGGGCGGGAGCATACAGCCATTACATACCTTCCATTGTAAAGAGCGTGGTATCCAAGGAGGAATTTCTTACATCCTATACCCCTTACCAGGCCGAGATCAGCCAGGGCATTCTTCAGTCCATATTTGAATATCAGACCATGCTCTGCCAGCTTACAGGCATGGATGTGTCCAATGCTTCTGTCTATGACGGGGCCACGGCAGCAGCCGAGGCAGCGGCCATGTGCAGGGACAGGAAGAGAAGCAGGGTATATCTGTCCGAAACCACCCATCCGCTGGTCACGGAGGTGGTAAAGACTTACTGCTTCGGAAGCGGAGCCCAGGTGGTGATGGTTCCTGAAAAGGACGGAGTCACGGACGCGGACGCCTTAAGGGAATTAATGGACGGCACGGCAGCCTGCTTCTATGTGCAGCAGCCTAACTACTATGGCAATCTGGAGGATTGCAGCCTTCTGGGAGAAATCACCCATGAAAAGGGAGCCAAATATATCATGGGCTGCAACCCCATCTCCCTGGCGCTCCTGCCTACGCCGGCAGAATGCGGGGCGGACATTGCGGTGGGAGACGGCCAGCCCCTGGGCATGCCTCTCAGCTTCGGAGGACCGTACCTGGGCTTTATGACAGCCACATCAGCTATGGGAAGGAAGCTTCCGGGCAGAATCGTGGGAGAGACAAAGGATGTGGACGGCAGGAGGGCGTATGTGCTGACCCTTCAGGCCAGAGAACAGCATATCAGACGTGAAAAGGCCAGCTCCAACGTGTGCTCCAACCAGGCTCTCTGCGCCCTGACTGCCAGCGTATATATGGCGGCCATGGGAGCAGATGGATTAAGAAAGACCGCTGTTCTCTGTACCTCCAAAGCACATTACCTGAAGGAACAACTGGAACAGGCCGGCCTCACGGCCAGGTATGACAGGGAATTCTTCCATGAGTTCGTCACTGAAAGCGATACGGACAGCGGCCTAATCTTAAAAGCTCTGGAGGAGAAGGGAATCCTGGGAGGACTGCCTCTGAGCCACAGGGAGATTCTCTGGTGCGCCACTGAGCAGAACCGGAAGGAAGATATGGACCAGGCGGTTCAAATCGTGAAGGAGGTATGCGGAGCATGAAATTAATATTTGAAAAAGGAACTCCCGGCAGGCACTGCCACCTGCTTCCGGACTGCGACGTGCCGGTCCATCAGATAGGAGTTGGCAGGAAGGAGAAGCTGAATCTGCCGGAGCTCTCTGAAAATGAAATCAGCAGACATTATACCGGCCTTGCGGGGCGCGCCCACGGCGTCAACAACGGTTTCTACCCCCTTGGCTCCTGCACCATGAAGTATAACCCAAAGGTAAATGAGGAGGCGGCGTCGCTGGAGGGCTTTGCGGGCATCCATCCGCTGCAGCCGGAACATACGGTCCGGGGCGCCCTCAGGGTATTCGATCTGGCGGAGCAGTATCTGTGCGAGATAACCGGTATGGATGCAATGACCTTCCAGCCCGCGGCAGGCGCCCATGGGGAATTTACGGGTCTGCTGCTGATTAAGGCTTACCATCACTCCAGAGGGGATGAAAAGAGGACGAAAATCATTGTTCCGGACTCTGCCCACGGCACCAATCCCGCCAGCGCCACCATGGCCGGCTACAGCGTTGTCAGCATCCCCTCCAGGGAGGACGGATGTGTGGATCTGGATAAGCTTAAGGAGGCAGTGGGGGAGGACACGGCAGGACTGATGCTGACCAATCCAAACACGGTAGGGCTCTTTGACAAGAATATCCTGGAGATTACCCGCATTGTCCACGATGGGGGAGGGCTGTGCTATTACGACGGAGCCAACCTCAACGCGGTCATGGGCATTGTGAGGCCGGGAGATATGGGATTTGACGTAATCCACCTGAACCTCCACAAGACATTTTCCACGCCTCACGGCGGGGGCGGTCCGGGAAGCGGCCCTGTCGGCTGCAAGGAATTCCTGCGTCCCTTCCTTCCGGGCTTTATGGTTAAGGGGCCGCAATCCATTGGAAGCGTGAAGATGTTCTATGGAAACTTCGGGGTGGTGGTAAAGGCGCTGGCCTACATCATGACCCTGGGCAGGGAAGGCATTCCCGAGGCGTCATCCAATGCAGTGTTAAATGCCAATTATATGATGAATAAGCTGTCAGACCTGTATCAGATGGCTTACAATGAAACCTGCATGCATGAGTTTGTGATGACGCTGGAGGATTTGAAGCACGATATCAATGTGTCGGCCATGGATATTGCCAAGGCACTTCTGGATTACGGCATTCATCCCCCCACCATGTATTTCCCGCTGATTGTCCATGAGGCCCTGATGGTGGAGCCCACTGAGACAGAGTCAAAGGAAACCCTGGACGAAGCCATTGAGGTGTTCCGCAGCATATATGAAAAAGCAAAGGCAGATCCGCAGAGCCTTCACCAGGCTCCAGTCAAAACACCGGTCCGCAGGCTGGACGAGGTAACTGCGGCAAGAAAGCCGGTGCTGCGCTATATCGGGGAGTAAGTAACTGATTTACGAAAAAATACAGGCAGTGCTCAGGAGCGTGTTGAAATAAATTTTCAGACACGCTCCAGCGCTCTTTGGCGGCAATAGGAGGAAAGATGGCAGATATATTTGATTTGGTTATTATAGGAGCAGGTCCCGGCGGTTATGTGGCGGCGATCAAGGGCGCCAAGCTGGGACTTTCGGTGGCAGTGGTGGAAAACAGGGAGGTAGGGGGAACCTGCCTGAACCGTGGCTGTATTCCGGCCAAAGCCATGATTCATGCGTCCCGGCTTTACAGGGAGATGAAGGAGGGCGGGCAGTTCGGCATCTTTGCAGAGAATGTCCGGTATGAGTATGATAAGATTCTGGAATATAAGGAGGGAACGTCAGGAAGCTTAAGACAGGGAGTGGAACAGCTCTTTAAGGCAAACAACGTGACACTGGTTAAGGGAACCGGCACCCTGCAGGCGGACAAAACCGTGCTGGTGACAGGGTGCGAAGGGGAAGAGGAGAGCCGGGTGCTGAAAGGAACGCATGTGCTGCTGGCCTCAGGCTCAAAACCCATGAACCTGCCCATTGAGGGACTGGAACTGCCGGGGGTTCTGACCAGCGACGGGCTGTTGGGGCTGCAGCATGCGCCGGAAAGCCTGCTGATTATCGGCGGAGGCGTAATCGGAGCTGAATTTGCATCTGTATTTTCATCCCTTGGCATCCGTGTAACCATCGTGGAAGCCCTTCCCAGACTGCTGGCAAATCTGGATAAGGACATTTCACAGAACCTGAAAATGATTCTCAAAAAGCGGGGAATCAAAATCTATACAGGGGCCATGGTAAAGAGAATTGAAAAGACGGAACATGGTCTGGCCTGTGTCTTTGAGGAAAAGGGTGAGGAGAAGCGGGAGGAAGCAGATTATGTGCTGTCGGCCGCCGGCAGGGTGCCTGAAACGGAAAAGCTGCTGGGACCAGGGACAGAGCTTGCCATGGAGCGGGGAAGAATCACAGTGGACTCCAATTTTGAGACATCCATGGAGGGCGTGTACGCCATCGGAGATGTGATTAAGGGAATCCAGCTGGCTCATGTGGCCAGTGCCCAGGGCGTGTGGGTGGCGGAACACCTGGCGGGAACCGGACACTCCATTGATTTATCGGTAGTTCCCAGCTGTGTGTACACCAGCCCTGAGATTGCGTCCGTGGGACTTACGGAGGACGAGGCGGCCCAGGCTGGAATACCTGTATCAGTGGGGAAATTCCTGATGTCTGCCAACGGGAAATCACAGATATCCAGGGAGGAAAGAGGCTTTATCAAAATCATCGCAGAAGCCGACACCAAGGTGGTGCTGGGAGCCCAGATGATGTGCGCCAGGGCCACGGACATGATCGGGGAGATGGCAACCGCAGCCGCAAACAAGCTGACCGTACCACAGCTGCTTCTGGGAATGCGCGCCCATCCCACCTACAATGAGGCAGTGGGAGAGGCGCTGGAGGAGCTTGAAGGCGGCAGCATCCACACGGTTCCCAGACAGGCTCCGGGCAAGCTTAAGAGCAGACAGTAACCAGGAGAACAGAATGTCAGGAGGAATAAGTTTATGGCAGTCATCAGTGCATTTGACGTATTAGGCCCCAATATGATAGGGCCTTCCAGTTCACACACGGCGGGAGCGGTGGCCATAGCCCTCCTGGCCCAGAAAATGATAGCAGGACAGATTATCGAGGCAGAGTTTACCTTGTACGGTTCCTTTTCCAGGACTTACCGCGGACACGGCACGGACAGGGCGCTGCTGGGGGGAATCATGGGATTTAAGACAGATGACAGGCGGATCCGCGATTCCTTTTCCATCGCGCAGCAACGGGGACTGCGGTATTCCTTCCTGACAAACGAGAAGGATAAGGACGTACATCCCAACACAGTGGATATCCGCATGGTAAATGACCGGAACCAGGAGATGACGGTCCGGGGGGAATCCCTGGGGGGAGGAAAGGTGCGCATTGTAAAGATAAACCAGGTGGATGTGGACTTTACAGGCGAGTACAGTTCCCTGATTGTCATACATCAGGATAAACCGGGGGTGGTGGCCCATATTTCCAAGTGCCTCAGCGACTGCAATGTGAACATCGCCTTCATGAAGCTTTTCAGGGAGGAAAAAGGAGCACAGGCTTACTGCATCGTGGAGTCTGATGAACGCCTGCCTCTGGAGATTACGGATTGGATTAACAGCAACCCGCATGTATACCATACCATGCTGGTTCAGGTATAAGGAGGGATGGACATGGATTTTAAGAGCGGGGCAGAGCTTCTGGAGCAGTGCGCTGTCCGGGGAATGACTATATCGGAAGTGATGAAACAGCGTGAATGTGATTTAACAGGCGTATCCATGGAGGACATGGAGGCCAGGATGAAGGATGTACTGGCGGTCATGAGGGATTCAGCCACCCTTCCGCTGAGAGAACCGGTCACATCCATCGGCGGCCTGATTGGCGGAGAATCGGCCAGGATGGAGGAACGGCGCAGAAAGGGCACCTCCATCCTAAGCGGCGTCCTGGGCAGGGCTGTCATATATGCCATGGCTGTTTTGGAGGTTAATACCTCCATGGGACTGATTGTGGCAGCACCTACAGCCGGGTCTTCGGGCATTGTGCCGGGACTGCTGCTGGCCCTCCAGGAGGAATACGGCCTGGAGGACGACTTGGTGGCGGACGGCCTGTTTGCAGCCTCTGCCGTCGGATACCTGGCCATGCGCAACGCCACCGTGTCAGGGGCGGTAGGGGGATGCCAGGCAGAGGTGGGCGTGGCCTGCGCCATGGCGGCGGCTGCCGCAGTGGAGCTTATGGGAGGAACTCCCGCCCAGAGCTTGGACGCTGCGTCCGCTGCCCTGATGAATCTTTTGGGACTGGTATGCGACCCTGTGGGCGGCCTGGTGGAATGCCCCTGCCAGAACCGGAATGGGGCAGGGGCTGCAAACGCCCTGGTCTGCGCGGAGACAGCGCTCAGCGGTATACGGCAGCTGATTCCGTTTGATGAAATGCTGGAAGCCATGTATGCAGTTGGCAGAGGGCTTCCCCTGGAGCTGAGGGAAACAGCCCTGGGCGGCTGCGCCGCAACCCCCTCAGGCTGCAGAATGGGATGCTGCGTGCAGAAGGCGTAAGATGTAAGGATGGCAGGAAGGAGGCAGGTATGGATTTTAATGAGGCGGTGGATTTTGGGGTGACGGCGGACTCTGGGGAGAGGATGGACTTTGACGGGGCGTTGGATTTTCTGGAGCAGAGGTCTGGGCTGGGAAGCGTCATGGGACTGGATTCCATAAGAAATCTGCTGAGAGAGCTGTCGGACCCGCAGAAGGATTTGGAATTTGTTCACATCGCCGGGACCAATGGAAAGGGGTCCGTGTCAGCCTGTCTTTCTTCCATATTAAAGGAGGCGGGCTGCCGTACAGGCACCTATACCTCGCCGGCTGTTATCTCGGTGCGGGAACGGTATCAGGTGGACGGATCCTGGATTACGGAAAGGGAATTTGCCTTATTGGCGGACCGGGTGAAGGCGGCGGCAGGGCGCATGGAAGAAAAGGGGAGAGGAATCCCCACTGTATTTGAGATAGAGACAGCCATGGCCTTTCTGTATTTTAAAGAGAAGGGCTGCCGGGTGGTGGTGCTGGAAACAGGGCTGGGAGGGGAACAGGATGCCACCAATGTGGTGGAGAATACCCTGGCGGCTGTTTTTACTTCCATCAGCATGGACCATATGGGTGTGCTGGGAAATACCCTGGGCCAAATTGCTGCCTGTAAGGCAGGAATCATTAAGCCGGGCTGTGAAGTTGTCTCGGCGCATCAGCCTCTGGAAGTGCTCAGCGTACTGAAGGACCGCGCCGGTGAAAAGGGATGCGTCTTTACCCAGGTGGATATGAGCAGCCTGAGCGCCCTATCCTGTCCGGAGAGGGAGGAGAATCGCGGGGAGTATGCAGAAAATGTGTTTACCTATAAGGCCATGGAAGGAATCAGAATATCCCTTCCGGGGACCTATCAGTTGGAGAATGGAGCTCTTGCGCTGGAGGCAGCCTCTGCCCTGAGCCGCAAAGGCATCCACATACCTGAATCTGCCATGAGAAAGGGACTTTCCAATGTTTCCTGGCCGGGAAGGTTCCAGATGCTTAAGAAATCCCCCATGGTGATTGTGGACGGAGCGCATAACAGGGACGCGGCCCTCAGGCTGAGGGAATGTGTGGAAACCTGTTTGAACGGCAGGCGCCTGATTTTTATTATGGGAGTGTTTGGGGACAAGGAATACGGCCTGATGACGCAAATCATGGCTCCCCTGGCAGAAAGAATCTATACGGTATGGCTGCCGGACCGCGGCAGAAGCCTGAATCCGGAGATACTTGCAAGGGAGGCCGGAAAATACTGTGCCGGAACGCAGGCAGTGGATTCGGTGGAAACAGCCTTGGACATGGCACTGAAAGACGCCGGAGAGCAGGGAGCCGTACTGGTCTTTGGCTCCCTGTCTTATCTGGGGCAGATTATGAAGGAGACAGAAAGGAGGAACAGGGATGATAGACAGGAATAAAGTGGAGCAGGCTGTCAGGCTTCTGCTGGAGGGAATGGGCGAGGACCCGTCCAGAGAAGGGTTGATTGATACGCCTGAGCGTGTAGCCAGGATGTATGAGGAACTGTACAGCGGCATGGATGAACACCCAGGGATGTATCTGGAAAAGACATTCCGGGCGGAAAATAATGACCTGATTGTGGAGAAGGACATAACCTTTTATTCTGTCTGTGAACATCATCTTCTTCCTTTTTACGGGAAAGTGCATGTTGCCTATGTGCCGGATAAGAAGGTGGCGGGACTGAGCAAGCTGGCCAGGACGGTGGAGGTATTTTCCAGACGCCTTCAGATCCAGGAACAGCTGACCGCCCAGATAGCAGACGCATTGATGGACGGATTGGCGCCCCGGGGCGTTATGGTCATGATGGAGGCAGAGCATATGTGTATGACCATGCGGGGAATCAAAAAGCCGGGCAGCCGGACTGTCACGGTGGTAAAGAGGGGGTGCTTCTGCCAGCGGGAGAACCTGGTAAACCTGTTTTTCCAAATGGTAAGGGGGTAATCAGATGATTATAGGACAAAAAGAATTTGATGTATGGAACAGAACCTATGTCATGGGCATCCTGAATACAACGCCGGATTCCTTTTCCGACGGAGGCAGGTACTGTGACCGGGAGATGGCTCTCAGACAGGCGGAGAAACTGGTGTTTGACGGTGCGGATATCATAGACGTGGGAGGGGAGTCCACACGCCCGGGATGCAGGCCGGTTGGGGAGGAGGAAGAACTGGAGCGGGTCCTTCCCGTCATCCGGCTGATTCATGAAAATTTTGATATACCCATCTCCGTAGATACCTATAAGAGCGGGGTGGCCCGGCAGGCTGTGGAGGCCGGCGCCGCCATGGTCAATGACATATGGGGGCTGAAAAAAGATAAGGACATGGCGGGGACCATTGCTGAGCTGGGGGTGTGCTGCTGCCTTATGCATAACAGGCAAAACCCTGTCGGACACCATTTTATGAATACCGCCCTGGAGGAGATGAATGAAACCATTCTCCTTGCAAAACAGGCCGGCATAAAGGATGACAGAATCGTGCTGGACCCCGGTGTGGGATTTGGAAAGACATATGAGATGAATCTGGAAGTGATAAGGAATTTGTCTGCTTTTAAGCGTTTCGGCTATCCGGTTCTTCTGGGGGCGTCCAGGAAGTCTGTGATTGGCCTTGCTCTGGATCTTCCTGTGGACAAACGGGAAGAGGGAACCCTGGTTACGACGGCGGCCGCCGTCTTTTCTGGCTGTTCCTTTGTTCGCGTACACGATGTGGAGGGGAATAAAAGGGCTGTCAGGATGGCCCGGTCTATTATGGGCGCCCCGGAGTTTAAATGAGGAACCGGAATATGAAATGCAGACATGGGATCAAATCATACAGAAAACAGAAAGGGAGCGGGCAGGACATGGACCAAATCAGGATTGAACAATTGGAGGTATTTGCAAAACACGGGGCCATACCGGAGGAAAATGTACTGGGACAGAAGTTTCTGGTATCGGCAGTGCTCTTTACAGATACGAGAAAGGCGGGCAGGAATGACCAGCTGGACCAGACCATCAGCTACGGCAGGGCAAGCAAATTCATGGAACGCTATCTGAGGGAGCATACCTTCCAGCTCATAGAGAGCGCGGCGGAAAAACTGGCGGAGGAACTGCTGCTCATGTATCCAGACAGCCTGAAATCCGTGGAATTAGAGATAAGAAAGCCCTGGGCCCCCATAGGCCTTCCCCTTCAATATGTATCAGTCAGGATCACCAGGGGATGGCATCAGGCATACATTGCCCTGGGCTCTAATATGGGAGACAGGCTGGCGTATCTTACCGGGGCGGTGGAGGCCCTTGGAAAGCTTCGGGAGTGCCGTGTGGGCCGGGTATCCGGCTTTATTGAAACGCCTCCTTACGGGGTGACGGACCAGGCTGATTTCCTCAACGGCTGTATGGAAATAAAAACACTCTATACACCGGAGGAGCTGTTGGATGCCCTTCATGAAATCGAAGCAGCGGCGGGAAGGGAGCGGATCATACACTGGGGTCCCAGAACCCTGGATCTGGACGTGATTTTTTATGACGATCTGGTGTATGAATCGGAACGGCTGAGCATTCCACACACACAGATGCACAAGCGTGATTTCGTCCTGAAACCTTTGGCCGAGATAGCGCCATATAAGCGCCATCCCATTTACGGAGAGACCGTGGCTGAAATGCTGGACACGGTCTAAATGCAGGATGCAGTGCAGGTGCAGGACGCAGTGCAGATGCAGGATGCGGTCTAAGCCTTTAAAGCCATGGAAAGCGGCTTTTGCAGGACCGGATACAAGGCGCTGGAGATAATCAGGCCGCTGATTCCCTGGATAATGTTGCTGGGAACGCTGGCCAGGGCTGCTCCTAATCCATATAGGAATATTTCGCACAGGCAGTATCCTCCGGCCACCAGAATGATGTCAATCACACCGCAGCCGGCCACGGCTGCATACGGATTCATGCCTCTGGCCCTTAACCTGCCGCAGACATGGCTTGCGGAGAATGCCACCAGTCCCTTAATGACAAAAGTGATGGGGACATAGATAAAATAACCTCCCAGCAGATCCGCCATGCAGGAGCCGATGCCGGCTGCCAGGAATGCGGATACCGGGTCCAGAAACACGCCGCAGAGAATCACGATGGCGTCGCCGGGATGGATGTAACCGCCTGTACCGGGGGTGGGGATGCGGATGGACATAGTGGCCACACAGGCCAGGGCTGCAAAGAGGGCGGACAGCACCAGTTTTTTAGTAGAGAAACGTTCCGTCATAGGGATACCTCCTAAAGTTAAAGTACTTAAATGTTGATACCTACTATAACGGAAAGGTGGACTGAGTGAAATATCCAGTTAGATAATATTTAACCAGTCCAGATTGACACCGCTGACGGAAAAATCCGACTTGGGCCGGTACATCATTCCAGCCAGCGCATCATTCCAGCCGGTTCCTCAAAACGGTGGGTGGATAAGATGCCGTCCGGACAGTGGCATCCCCACAGAGCCAGGCAGGAGTCAACTCCGGCCTGGGCGGCGCACTGCATGTCGTAGATACTGTCCCCGATGTAGAGAATCTGCCGGGGGCAGACTCCGGTGCGTTCCATATATGCAAGCATGGGTTCGGGGTCCGGTTTGTGGCGGACCGTGTCATCGGCCGTTATGACGGTCTGAAAATATTCGGATATCTGAAAAGGAAGGAAGCTGCTGGTGTACTGGGGCATTGTCTTGGAAGTGATGATGCCCAGGACGCAGCCCTTTTTTTTCAGGGAATCCAACAGAGGGACAATGCCCTCATACAGATAGGCAGTGTACTGATACTCCTGTTCATACTGTTCCCAACGGGGATAAATCTGGAATATCTGTTCAGGGGAATGTATGCCCAGACGTTCAAATGCATCCAGCCCCGGTATGCCCAGAACCGGAGTAAGCCGGCTTAAGTCCCAGTGTTCCCCGGTTACATCCCTGAGGGCTCTCTGGAGTCCGTGGAGCACGGCCCCTGTGGTATTAATCAGCGTATTGTCAATATCAAACACAAAATGGGTGTAGCGCATTATAAACCTCCTTCGCTTACAGCCTGCCCCATGGACTTTGCCACGGTAAACAGGCCTTTTTCATAATCCTGCTGGTAATCATAGGACAGCTCAATGGACGGGATTGCTTTGGATGGCAGATAAGAAGCACAGAGACGGCGGATCTCGTCTAACCTTCCCTCCAGCAGGGGGTGGCGGTAGAGCACCATCATGTGGGGATTTACCGTCACGGCATAAATTTGTATCAGGCGGGCGTACAGCTCGCTTATGTGCTCGGCAGGGGGAAGGCCCAGGCTGCCCTTGTTTAACCGTTCATAGACAGGCAGGAAGCCGACCTCGCTGCAATAGCCTGAGGCGCCGGTCCACAGCTGGCCGTTAATGACCATTCCGCCTCCTATACCGTTTCCTCCCATAAAGAGTGTGACCAGGGAGCCGGCATCGGGATGCTTCTGAGCCCAGCATCCCATGGTCAGGAAATTCATATCATTACCCACTGTCATGGGAATGGGAACCAGGCGCCGGAAATGCTCTTCCAGGTTCAGGCCTTTGAGTCCGATATATTGATTGGTCTCCTCCACCACTCCGTGATTTACCAGGGCAGCAATCCCTGCGGCGGCAGCCTTCAGGCGGGGATAGCGGTGATGGATATCTAAAATCAGGGCATCCAGCTGTTCCAGGGACAGGATTTCAAAGGGCAGGCATCCTTGCTCCACGGTGTTCTCCCTTAAATCCTTCAGGTTCCAGCATACCCGGTCCGACTCAACCTGTACCAGGAGATACAGGCTGAAAAGGGGATTCAGCTCATAAATGCAGGCGCACCTGCCCCCGGTGGAAGAGCCGGCCCCTTGCTCGGTCAGTTCCCCGTCAGAACACAGTTCGTCAATCAGACGTCCCACCGTAGGGAAACTTAATCCCAGCTCCCTGGCAATCTGGCTTTTGGAAGCAGATGTATGTTTACCCATGTAAGCTCGTATATGTTCTTTATTCAATTGTTTTACAGTGACCGGTTCTTCCTGGGCCATGAAAAATTCTCTCCTTTTACATTGTTATTAAAAAACTTTTTAAAATAATATTAATAAGTCAATTCTATTTAATCACTTGACGGATAAAATGTCAATAAGAAAATCCTTAAAGGCTCTTGAAAGACTTGACAAAGAAACAGCCAGCGTATATTGTTACAGGGAAAATGTGCAAAAAAGACAGGAGGCAGACTGCGGTGGAACATCTCATATTCAGTCTCAATGCGACCATGCCCATCTTTTTTCTTATGGTATTGGGAGCGTGTTTCAAAAAAGCAGGAATTATGGAAGGTGTCTTTGCGGACAAGGCCAATCAGTTCGTGTTTAAGGTGGCTCTTCCGGTCCTGCTGTTTGAGGACCTGTCAAATTCTGATTTTTTGAAGGTGTGGGATACCAGGTTTGTGATGTTCTGCTTTGCCTCTACCCTGGGAGGAATCCTGCTGGCGGTTCTTCTGTCCATGGCACTTAAGGACAGGAGGCTCAGAGGGGAATTCATACAGGCTTCCTACCGCAGCAGCGCGGCCCTGCTGGGGATTGCCTTCATTAAGAACATATATGGGGATGTGGGGATGGCGCCTCTCATGATAATAGGCAGCGTCCCGCTGTACAATGTGATGGCTGTGGTGATTCTGTCCTTTACAAATCCGGAAGGGGCGGTCCTTGACCGCCGGATGCTGGGGAAAACCGCGGCGTGCATACTTAAGAATCCTATCATACTGGGAATCCTGACCGGCATGGCCTGGTCACTGCTGGGACTGAAGCAGCCCCAAATCATGGAAAAAACCGTGTCCAGCCTGGCAGGAGTGGCCACGCCCCTGGGCCTGATGGCCATGGGTGCGTCCTTTGACTTCAGGCAGGCATCCCAAAGAGTCGGGGCAGCTGCGGGCGCCAGCGCCATAAAGCTGGTACTTCTCTGCGCCGTATTCCTTCCGGCCGCAGTGTACCTGGGGTTCCGGGAGCAGCAGCTGGTGGCGATTCTTGTGATGCTGGGGTCTGCCGCAACCGTCAGCTGCTTTGTGATGGCGCGGAACATGGGACATGAAGGCGTGCTGAGCTCCAGTGTGGTGGCAATCACAACCTGCGGCAGTGCCTTCACCCTGACGCTGTGGCTGGACCTCATCCGTACCCTGGGCCTGATATAGGGATGGACGAGTCCCGGAAGGAGAGAACAAATGAAAGCAAAACTGGAGATCATAGGGTCTATGGCAGCCTTTGGCACCATAGGAGCCTTTGTGAGACACATACCCCTGCCGTCAGGAGAGCTGGCCCTGTACCGGGCCCTGATTGCTGCCGGCGCCATTTTCCTCTGGCAGCTGTGCAGCGGCCAGGGGACAGGGATAAAGGATGCAAAGGCAGAGCTGCACCTTCTGATTCTGTCAGGGGCGGCCATTGGAATCAACTGGATACTGTTTTTTGAGGCATACCGGTATACCACGGTTGCAATGGCTACCCTTAGCTATTATTTCGCCCCTGTCATCGTAACCGTGGCAAGTCCCTTCCTCTTTAAGGAAAAGCTTACCGCCCGCCAGGTGTTCTGTTTTATCATGTCCACACTGGGACTGGTGCTGGTGATAGGCGTCAGCAGGGGAGGGAGCAGCAGTGATTTGATTGGGATTTTGTTCGGCCTGGGTGCTGCCGTATTTTATGCGTCGGTGGTACTGCTCAATAAAAGCATACGCCATGTATCGGGTATCAACCGGACATTTTTCCAGTTCCTGGCAGCCATTCTGGTTCTCACGCCCTATGTATGCCTGACTGGGGGTTCCCATCTTTTGGATATGGATGCCCTTGGGGTGATAAATCTTCTGGTGGTGGGGGTGTTCCACACAGGCATATGCTATTGCATGTATTTTTCATCCCTGCGTTATCTGAAGGGCCAGGAGGCTTCTATCCTCAGCTACATAGATCCCCTTGTGGCCATCCTGGTATCCGTGACCTTCCTGCATGAGACCATCACTGTGTTTCAGGTGGTGGGAGGAGGAATGATACTTGGTTTTACGGTGGTGAATGAGGTGAGGATGCGTGCCGGGGGAGGGGACCCGGACCCGCGGGAGGCGGCTGTTCCCGCCGCTCACCCGCCATTCACCCGCTGCATTTCCAACGCGTCCGCTGTCTCTTCCCTGCCTGGGAAAGAAAAAAATATACCGTGTCAATCTGTTGTTAAGATAACGCCATATTGATGCGGGCCCATATATGTTATTGGCATGCCGGCAGTCCGGGCATGCCATTTTTATTGGAGATAAGCGGTGCAGGAGCAAAGATACGGAGTGGGTGAGAGGAATGGGGGCCTTAGTGATTTCAACTGGAAAATCCGGCCCCACAAAATAAAGACATATTTAAGGACATTATATTAGACAAAATAAAAGACGAATAATAGTGGAAATGTCCAAAAAATAAAATATTAATTGACAAAATATAGGCATATGGATATAATTATGGTAAATAATATTATTGAAGCAATAAAAAATACGCATAAAATCGTCCTTAATTCAAAGGAATTTTAAAGACAAAACGTCCTTAAATATGCGTATGGAACATGTGCGCACAGGTAAAAAGTGAAAAAGCAAAAGATGATTAGGAGGAAATGGGAATGAGTTTTTGGAATCCGTTGACCTGTATTACGGGATGCCTGGTGGTTTATTCGGTTGGTGAATTTTTGTCTAAAAAGACCAAGGGGGCTGTTTCATCACTGTTGTTTGCCTGTGTATTGTTCCTCATAGGGTTCTGGAGCGGCCTGCTGCCCAAGGACATTACCACCCAGTCCGGTCTGGTGGCGGTTATGGCGAATTTTGGTACGGCATTCATGATTACCAATATCGGTACGCTGATTAATCTGGAAGACCTGATTCGGGAATGGAAAACCGTGGTTATTTCACTGTTTGCCATTGCGGCGATTGCACTGATTTGTTTTACAGTGGGTTCCCTGCTGTTCGGAAGAGAGTATGCGTTGATTGCAGCGCCTCCAGTGGCAGGTTCCACGGTTGCAGGCATCATAGTTACAAGTGCGGCGGAAGCTGCCAACCGTCCGGAGCTGGCGGCATTTGCAGTGCTGGTACTGTCCGTACAGAAATTTTTCGGTATCCCGATTTCCACATTCTGTATCCGCAAGGAGTTAAGAATCAAGCGCGGCAGCGGTTTCTTCAAGAGCAATACGGTGGAAGAAAAATCCAGCCTTAAGCTGCCCAGCATGCGTATTTTTAAAGAGACGCCTAAAAACCTGAGAAGCAATACCATCTATATCTGTAAAGTGGCCCTGGTGGCCTGTATCGCTGATTTTGTGGGAAAGGCAACACTGATACCGGGATCCTCTCCGGCCAACTATATCCTTAACCCGAACATTGCCTACCTGCTGTTTGGACTTATCTTTGCCAGAATCGGATTTTTGGAAAAGGATATCTTTGCAAAAGCAAATTCTTCAGGTATCATCACCTTCGGTCTGCTTCTGATGCTGCCCGGAAGCCTTGCAACCCTTTCACCTTCCGGACTGCTGTCAATGATCGTGCCGGTATTCGGTATCCTTTTAATCTGCTCCATCGGCATCATTGTTATCTGCGGTATTGTGGGCAAGGTGCTGGGATGCTCTCCCTACACATCGGCAGCGGTTGGTGTAACCTGTATGCTGGCTTATCCGGCCACCCAGATTATCACCACGGAAGGCGTTGATTCCTTTGAGTGGGAAGGTGATGAGAGACAGAAGGCCATGGATTATATACTGCCTAAAATGATTATCGGCGGTTTCGTTACAGTGACCATTGCATCCGTTGCGTTTGCAAGTATTATTGGTCCTATTATTTTCTAAAGGAAGGAACGTTTGAGTATATGACAGGTCAGATTGCAATTGAAGAAATTGAGAGAAAAAGGCAGAAAATCGACAGCCTGAGCCAATATATATGGAATCACCCGGAGGCCGGATTCAAGGAATATAAGGCCCAGGAGAAGGTGGCGGATTTGCTGCGTGAGGAAGGATTTCAGGTGGAAACCGGGGCAGGAGGTGTTCCCACGGCCATAAAGGCTGTCTATGGAAGCGGTCATCCTGTCATGGGATTTTTGGGTGAGTTTGACGCGCTGCCGGGACTCAGCCAGAAGGTGTCGGTCAACAAGGAGCCAGTGGAGGGACAGCCCTATGGACACGGCTGCGGCCATAACCTGCTGTGTTCCGCCCATGTGGCCGGCGTGATTGGCCTTAAGGAGGAGATGATTCAGAGAAATCTTCCAGGAACCATTGTATTCTATGCATGCCCCGGGGAAGAGCTGCTGACAGGAAAACCTTTGATGGCAAAGGGCGGAGCCTTTGAGGGGTTAGATGTGGCGGTGAATTTCCATCCCAACAAAATCAACGAGGCAACAGTGGGCGTTTCCACGGCAGTGAACTCTGCCAAATTCCACTTTTACGGAAAGGCGTCCCATGCGGCCAATGCGCCTGAAAACGGAAGAAGTGCTCTGGACGCTGTGGAGCTGACTGATATCGGTGCCAATTACCTGAGGGAGCATGTGCCTTCGGATGTGCGTATCCACTACACCATTGTGGACGGAGGCGTGGCGCCCAACATAGTGCCGGATAAGGCGGTGGTATGGTATTACATGAGAGCATTTTCCAGGGAAGTGGTGGAAAATGTGTATGAACGTCTTGTGAAGGTGGCAAAAGGCGCGGCCATGATGACGGAGACAGAGCTGGAAATAGAATTCCTTGGAGGCTGCTATAACACCCAGAACAATCATGTGCTGGCCGGTGTGGTGGCAGAAGCCATGAACGAGATTCCGCAGGAACCATGGACACAGGAGGAACTGGACTTTGCGGCAGCCCTGGATGAACAGACTGCGGACGCTGCCAGGGCAACCACGAAAAAATATGGCCTGTCTGCGGATACACATTTGTACACCGGACCGGGCCAGGTGACCTGCTTTAACAGCTACGGCTCCACCGATGTGGGGGATGTGATGCATCTGGTTCCAACCGCCTATTTCTTTACGGCCTGCACCAACATGGGGGCGCCTGCCCACAGCTGGCAGTTTGCATCCTGCGCGGGAAGCTCCATCGGTGAAAAGGGAATGATTTACGCAGCTAAGGTAATGGCGTTATACGGCCTTAAGCTCATTGAAAAGCCGGAACTGATTGCACAGGCTAAAGAGGAATTTGACAGACAGATGGAGGGCCGCAGCTACAAGTGCCCGATACCGGATGGAATGACGATGCCCTGGTAAGGAGGATTGACATGGTGGATTTTTTAAAGGAAGCAGAAGGAATTGAGCAGGAAGTGATTGGGTGGAGACGTCATGTCCACCAATATCCGGAGCTTCTCATGGACCTGCCGGAAACAGCTGCATTTGTGGAGCGGGAACTTAAAAATATGGGGTATGAGCCGGAGTACATATGCCAGTCTGGAATCGTTGCTGTGCTGGACAGCCAAAAGCCGGGTAAGACGCTGCTTCTCAGAGCGGATATGGATGCCCTGCCCATCGGGGAAGAAAGCGGTCTTGAATATGCCAGCAAACATCCCGGAATCAGCCATGCCTGCGGCCATGATACCCATATAGCCATGCTTCTGGGAGCGGCAAAGCTCCTGATGAAGCACAAGGACCTTCTGAGGGGCAAAGTCAAGTTTATGTTTCAGCCCGGGGAGGAGGGCGGAGGAGGCGCACGCACCATGGTGGAAGCAGGGGTGCTGCGTTCGCCGGATGTGGATGCATGCATGGCCTTCCACCAGGTGGTGGCAAGGGATCATGTGCCTACGGGAATTATCGGATATACCCGCGGACCCATGATGGCCTCCGCCGATATGTTCCGGATCACGGTCCGGGGCAAAAGCGCCCATGGGGCCAGTCCTGAATCCGGGGTCAACCCGGTGCAGATTCTGTGCCAGATATACAATGGCCTTCAGTCCATCGAATGCTCGGAAAAGCCCAGGGGAAGCGCGCTGGCCCTGACCATTGGACAGATTAGCGCGGGCAGGGCAGGGAATGTGATACCGGAGCAGGGATTTATGTGCGGAAGTATCCGGGCTTATGAGGAGAATGTGAGAAGCCTGGCCAAGAGGCGTCTGAAGGAGATTTCAGAACAGACAGCAGCCATGTACGGGGGCCGGGCAGAGGTGGAATTTCCAAGCGAACTGCCGGCCACGGTCAATGACCTCCAGGTGGGCGATGAGATGTTCGGCTATGTAAAGGAGCTGGTTGGAGAGGAAGGAACCATGATGCTTCCCCAGATAATGGGAGGGGAAGATTTTGCGGAGGTTCTGAAGGAGGCGCCCGGCGTTCTGTTCAGGGTCAGCCTGGGGGACAAGCAGGAGGGGTATCCCTATATCAGCCACAACTCCAAGGTCATATTCAATGAAAGCGGCATGAAGCATGCAGTGGCTGCGTTTGCCCACTGTGCGGTCAGATGGCTGAATGCCCATTAAAAGTGAACGGGACGGAAATAAGGGTTAAGACGGATTGACAAAAAAGTGAGACGGACGGGGTGTTCCCCGGGACGTCTCACTTTTTGCTGTTTTGTGTTCTCTCTGTTATCAGCGTTATCAGATACGGCTTCCTGCTGTATTCTGCTGTTTTCCTGTATGTAGTCCATTATGGAATATGTCCCGTTGCTCCTGAACCATTTCCGGCGGTTCCAAACCATATCCTGCCGTTCATGAAATAAGTTCGGGATGAAACTGGTAAATCTTTTCCGGCCTTCCCCTTGTAAAGGACGGCTGCCGTTCCAGCTCCAGGAAAATACCGGTGGCGGAAAGCCTGCCAAGGAGGCGGTTGGCGCTGCGGGGGGTAATGTGCAGGGCTGCTGCCAGGGCCTGGGAAGTGATGCAGTCCCGGTCCATGGCGGACAGCGCTGTGAGAAGGCGGTCCGCATAGGATACGGAGATGCCGGCTTTTTGGGACAGCTGACGGCTCCGGGAGGTAAGCGGTGCGGAGGTGTCAGGGTCTTTGGAAAGCTGGGGAGCCATGACAGAGGCGCCGTCGGAAAACTGCTGGTTTAAGGCCGTGATGGCGTTCTGGTTCTGTACAATGGTTTTCAGATGTATCTCCTGCAGCAGCAGGGTGACGGATTCCTGCAGTATCTCATATTTGGGGTAGACGAAATAGGTGTTTACCCCGGCGTCCAGTAAATCCTGTATAATATTGCTGAAGCGGGTCACGGAGTATTGGATTTTCTTCTCATTCCAAAGGCGTATGTGTTTGAGTTTGATTTTCTTTTCCATCTCGCACAGCTGCTCCAGGGAATAGGTGGAGGTGTTCTGGTACACCTTGTATATGAGCTGGTTAAACTGGCCCCGCTCCAGGTACTGGTGCAGGGGAACTGTTTCCGGCAGCCATTCCAGCAGGTCGAAATACCCCCTCTCCAGATAAAAGTCCTGTTCTTTAAACTGCACCTGGAAAAAGGTCTCGTAGTAGCAGAGGGCGTTGCTGCCGAAGGAAACAATGGGCTTGGTGAGTACCGGCACCCTGCGGCAGATGGCGGCCCTGGGGACAGGTCCGCTGACCAGGAAACCGTCGTAGGATTTCTCCAATTCCAGATATAATTCCCCTGCATGGGCAAAATCATTGTAGATATAATAAGATAATTCACAGTCAAGGGAAAGGGAATTAAAATAGGACTCCACATAGTCCTTCAAAAAACGGGTTAGTATTACTGCTATCTTCATCGCGGATATCTCCTGTCAATATACTGTCTCCAAAGGGGCAGGGTATTAATTTTCACTCCATTTCCAGAGTATGTCCCGGTTCACGGTCTCGTAGAACATCCTTCGTATCCGGGCAGGGTCCTTAGTCTGTCCAAGTATCCACATGATTTTGGTGACCACGGCCTCCAGGGTCATGTCATAGGCTTCCAGCAGGCCGAATTCCTGTTTGATGCTCCGGCCCACCTCATAGACGGACATGTCGCTGCCCTCATTGGTGACCTGGGTGGTCATGATGACAGTCTTTCCAAGGCCTGTCCACCGGGCGATGGCGCCGTGGTAATCCCCGTCCTGGTAGGAAGGCAGGCCGCCTACCCCAAAGGATTCTATGATGACGGCGTCGTAATGCTCCGCCATGTAATCAAGCAGAGAAGCGTCCATGGAGGGAATCAGCTTCATGAGCCCCACATCCCCGTCCATTTGACGGTAAAAGCAGACCGGCTCTTTGTCCCTGTCCTTGTCGTCCAGGTAAAATATAATCTGACCGTCCTGGATGATGGCAACATACGGAAAGTTGATGCTGGAAAAGGCGTGATAGCTTTTTGTCCACTCCTTCTTTCCTCTGGTGCCCGCAATGACCTTGCCGTCAAAGACAATGTTTACGCCGTGGGCGCCGGGACAGGAGGCAAAGAGAAGGCTGTCGGCCAGGTTGGTTCTGGCGTCCGTATTCTCCATGTCGATGGGCTTCTGGGCCCCGGTGATGATGATGGGCTTTGGCGAATGCTGAATCAGGTAGGACAGGGCCGCGGCCGTATAAGCCATGGTGTCCGTGCCGTGGGTGATGACAAAGCCGTCGTATTGGCTGTAGTTTTCCTCAATCGCCTTTTCTACTGCCAGCCAGTGGCAGGGCTGTATGTTGGTGCTGTCTATGTTCATCAGCTGGATGGAGTGGATTTCACAGTAGCTTTGGCTGTCAGGCACATAGGACAGGATTTCATCCGATGTAATGACGGGCTTAAGCCCCTTATCCGTGCGCTTGCAGGCAATGGTGCCGCCTGTTCCCAGTAAGAGTATGCGTTTCATATTGTGCCCCCTTAATCATGTGTGTTTAAGTTACTGTTAAGTATAACCTGTTTGCAAAAACATATAATAACAGCAGCAGCGTCTTTACTGCCGTATAACCTTTCGTACTGCTTACAATTATATTAAGAATATGATAAATTTACAATCCCTTGATTGATTTTAAATCTGACTATGATACAATAAGAATAAGTAACCAATTTTCTCCATATTCTGTGCAGATGAAAGGAGATTTACATGTCCCTTATTTGGCTTATCGCGTTTGTGGTTTTTCTGGTAGTGGAAGGAGTTACCACATCTCTGACCAGCATCTGGTTTGCAGGGGGTTCCCTGGCCGCGCTGGTGGTGCAGGTGTGCGGAGGCGGTCTGTATCCCCAGCTGGCAGTGTTTGTGGCAGTGTCCTTCATGTTGTTTCTTATGGTCCGTCCCTTTGCTTACAAGTACCTGTACGGCAAGCGGACAAAAACCAATGTTGACAGTCTTACAGGCCGCAAGGCTGTGGTCAAGGACCGTATTGATAATGTGGCAGGTACAGGGACCGCCATTCTGGCCGGTGAGACCTGGCTTGCCAGGGCGGCAGAGGAGGGGGATACCTTTGAAGCAGGTGATGTGGTGGTTATATCCGCTGTCAGCGGGGCAAAGCTGCTGGTAGCTGCGGCGAAGCAGGAACATGAAGTTGAAAAAGCATAAAGAAACATAAGGAGGATTCATATGTTTGGAGCAATCGGAGGATTCATCACGTTCATCATCATTGCAGTCATTATTTTATTTGTTCTGTCCACCTGTATCAGAGTTGTGCCTCAGGCTCAGGCTCTGGTGGTGGAGAGGCTGGGTGCCTACCTGGGCACATACAGCGTGGGCATTCATTTCCTGGTTCCCTTCATCGACCGTGTGGCCAAGAAGGTAAACCTGAAGGAGCAGGTGGAGGACTTTCCGCCCCAGCCGGTTATCACCAAGGATAACGTAACCATGCAGATTGATACGGTGGTATTTTTCTACATTACGGATCCGAAGCTGTATGCCTATGGCGTGGAGCGCCCGTTACTTGCCATTGAGAACCTGACAGCCACCACCCTGCGTAATATCATCGGTGACCTGGAGCTGGACGAAACGCTGACCTCCAGGGAGACCATCAATGCCAAGATGCAGGAGTCCCTGGATATTGCCACGGACCCATGGGGCATCAAAGTGACCAGGGTAGAGCTTAAGAACATTATTCCTCCGGCAGCCATCCAGGAGGCCATGGAAAAACAGATGAAGGCAGAGCGCGAGCGCCGTGAATCCATCCTGAGGGCAGAGGGCGAGAAGAAGTCCATGGTTCTGGTGGCGGAAGGCCACAAAGAGTCAGCTGTGCTGAATGCGGAGGGTGAGAAAGAAGCAGCTATTCTTGCCGCCGAGGCAGAGAAGGAGAAGAAGATTAGAGAGGCGGAAGGCCAAGCAGAGGCCATCCGTTCCGTACAGAAGGCTACGGCAGACGGTATCCGCTTTATCAAGGAGGCTGGGGCTGACAATGCAGTTCTCCAGCTTAAGAGTCTGGAAGCATTCCAGGCAGCTGCCAACGGAAAGGCTAATAAGATTATCATTCCTTCGGATATCCAGGGAATTGCAGGCCTGGTAAAGTCCATAGCAGAGGTAGCCTCAAAAGATGAGGCTGCGGAATAAAAGGCCGCAGAATAAAATCCAGTGGACAAAAGCCGGTCCATGATATAAGATAGGAATTGAAGGTAGTACCCATCAGCTGACCTAACTGGTGGGTGCTGTTTTATTCTTTATGATTTTTTACGAAAATGTACAGACATGAGGTGCAGGTATGGAGGGAAAGGTTGTAAAGGGAAACCGTATTACGGAAGGAAGCATTTTCGGACAGCTGCTGCTGTTTTTCTTTCCCATATTGTTCGGGACATTTTTCCAGCAGCTTTATAATACGGCGGATGCCATGGTGGTGGGCCGCTTTGTGGGAAAGCAGGCCCTGGCCGCAGTAGGAGGAAGCACCAGCACCCTGATTAACCTGCTGGTGGGTTTCTTTGTGGGATTGTCCAGCGGTGCCACGGTGGTCATATCTCAGTTTTACGGTGCCAGGAAGGCGGATAAGGTCCACTGGGCCGTACATACATCCATTGCTTTTTCCGTTATTGGGGGCATTATCTTTATGATTGTGGGACTGGTGGGATCGCCCTGGGCCCTGGAGGCCATGAAAACGCCGGAGGATGTCATGGGCCATGCGGTGGTGTATATCCGGATCTATTTCCTGGGAATCATAGTCAACCTGGTCTACAACATGGGCGCCGGAATCCTGCGTGCTGTCGGAGATTCCAGGCGGCCCCTGTATTTCCTCATTGCCAGCTGTTTTACCAACATCATTCTGGATGTGCTGCTGGTGGCAGTGCTGGGGATGGGAGTGGCGGGCGCTGCCCTGGCTACCATCACTTCCCAGCTTTTAAGCGCAGTCCTGGTGGTCCTGGCCCTTATGAAAACCGATGATATGTATAAGCTGGAATGGAAGAAGGTGCGCATTGACCAGAGGATGCTCCAGAGAATTGTGCGTATCGGTATCCCCGCGGGAATGCAGTCCGTCATGTATAATATATCCAATGTCATCATCCAGGCCGGCGTCAATACCCTGGGAACCGACAATGTGACTGCGTGGGCCACCTACGGCAAGGTGGACGGTCTCTACTGGATGATGATCAATGCCCTTGGCATATCTGCCACTACCTTTGTGGGACAGAACTTCGGAGCCGGCCGCCTGGACCGCGTGCGCAAGGGAGCCGGTGCCTGCATGGTGATCGGTGTGGTGCTGACAGCGTCCGTGGGAGTGGTCCTGTATAACGGCGGCCATCTGCTGGTGGAGCTGTTTACCACGGACCAGCAGGTCCAGGCCATCAGTATGGATTTGCTGCATTTCATGGTTCCTACCTTTATTACCTATATTGCCATTGAGATACTATCCGGTACCCTGAGGGGGGTGGGGGACGCATGGATGCCCCTTATCATTACGGGCATCGGCGTGTGCGCGGTCCGGGTGCTGTGGATTATGTTTGTTCTGCCTCATTACCACACCATCATCGGCGCTGCCTTCTGCTATCCTTTGACCTGGAGCCTGACCACGGTTGCCTTTGTGATTTATTATTACTTTTTCAGCAGTCTCAGACGCTGGAAGCTTAAGCCGCTTAAAAAACGCTTCGGCGTGTATAAGCCATTCTGAGATGGGAAGACTTTCTGTATAAAATGACAGGAGGTGCCCATATGACCACTAAGGAAGTTATGTTTGATTCGGTGGAGGATGTAAAGCGGTTTGTCCAGCAGAGCGAGAAGCAGCCGGAAGATATCGACGTGTGCTGCGGCAGCTGCATGGTGGACGGAAAGTCCATACTGGGAATTCTCAGCCTGGGGATTCATAAAAAATTGAATGTTGTGATTCATGACTGAGAGGTGAAAAGGACGTTCCGGATTTAAGGGCGTCCTTTTTCAATGGGCTTGCCTGCCGGTTGGTACTGCATTGCTGCTGTATTGCCGATTTGAAAGGAAGGTTTTACAATGAACCGTTCCTGTGATACAATAGACACTAAATATATTTTTACAGACTGGACGTTTAGGATTAACAGACCGTAAAGGACGGAGGCTAAATGCATGATTCAGGATATTGCGCCGCATACATATGACCCTGTATTCAGGAGGAAGAAGCCGGAAGACAGGGATTACCTGCTCCACTACGAATATAATAAGGTAATGCTTATCAAAAGCGGAAGGGGGAGTGTGATTCCCACCTTCGGGGAACTGGGGGCGGAAGGAGATTTTTCGGCACAGGCCGAGTACCTGTTTTCCATTGATGACAGGGCCTATTACTGTGTGACGGATATGAAAGTGCCGGAATTCGGAGGATTCTATATGGAGCCTCTGACTGTGTTCCGGAATTTTGAACCTCTGCACCAGGCATTTGCGGGGATAACGGGCAGCCAGCTCTACCGGTGGATGCAGAGCAGACGGTTCTGCGGCGGCTGCGGAGCGAAGACAGAACCCAGCCTGAAGGAGCGCGCCCTGGTCTGTCCTTCCTGCGGACAGACGGAGTACCCTAAAATCAGTCCGGCTGTCATCGTGGCCATTACCAATGGGGACAAGCTGCTCATGTCCCGCTATGCCAGAGGCGCTTACCGAAACTATGCGCTGATTGCCGGATTTGTGGAAATCGGAGAGACCTTTGAGGACTGCGTGCGCAGGGAGGTCATGGAGGAAGTGGGCCTCAGGGTGAAGAATATCCGCTACTATAAAAGCCAGCCCTGGGCATTTTCCGATACGGAGATGGTGGGATTTACGGCAGAGCTGGACGGGGATGACACCATATGTCTGGAGGAAGAGGAGCTGTGCGAGGCCGGCTGGTTTACACGGGATGAAATCGTGGAATACGGACCTTATATCAGCGTGGGACATGAGATGATGAAGGCGTTTAAGGATGGAAAGATATAGCAGACAGCTGCATATAAAAGGAGAAGTGACTATGAACCGTAAGGATTATATTTTATTTGACCTGGATGGAACTCTGACAGACCCTAAGGAGGGAATCACCAAATCGGTGCAGCATGCACTGGAGCATTTCGGCATACAGACAGATGATCTGGATAGCCTGACACCTTTCATCGGGCCGCCTCTGAGGGACAGCTTCAAGAGGTATTACGGCTTTTCCGATGAGCAGGCATGGGAGGGGGTGCAGGCATACCGGGAGTATTTCAGCGTCCGGGGCTGGGTCCAGAACAAGGAGTATCCCGGCATAAAGGAAATGCTGGAAGCCCTGAAGGAAGCAGGAAGAGTGCTGTTAGTGGCAACCTCCAAACCGGAGGAGTTTGCCAAGAAGATACTGGATCACTTTGACATGGCAGAGTATTTTGATTTCATCGGCGGTGCCGATATGGGGGAAACCCGGGTGCGCAAGGCGGATGTAATCCGGTATGTGCTGGAACAGTGCGGCCTGGAGTCGGACGATGAGACAATCGGACGCTGTGTAATGGTGGGAGACAGGGAGCACGATGTCCTGGGGGCCAGGGAGTGCGGCATGGAATGCGTGGGCGTACTCTACGGATATGGGGACCGCCAGGAGATGGATGCGTGCAGGCCTGCCTGGATTGCAGAGACGGTGAAGGATTTAAGGGATTTGCTTCTGTCACTATAACTTGAGCTCATAATAACCATTCCTATTATGCAATTGACAAATAGAACAATGGTTGCTATGATTGAAATTACTATTAAGAAGGCAGCTGCTTTGGCGCTTGCCATCAAATGAGAGGGTGGGATTAGATGGACGACAGAATCGTGTTATCGCTGCTTGTGGACAATACTGCAGGTGTGCTGGCCCGTGTAGCAGGGCTGTTCAGCCGCCGCGGATACAATATTGAGAGTCTGACTGTAGGTGTCACCGCTGACCCGCGGTACTCCAGGATGACCGTGGTTTCCCTGGGAGACCAGACCGTCCTGGAACAGATAAAGAACCAGCTCAATAAACTGGAGGATGTAAGGGATATCAAGGAGCTGCAGCCGGACCGTTCCGTATACAGGGAACTGATGATGGTGAAGGTGCGTGCCAATGCCAGCGACCGCCAGTCTGTCAGCGCCATATCCAGTATCTTCCGCGCCACCATCGTGGATGTGGGAAAGGATTCACTGACCGTTATGCTGACAGGAGACCAGTCCAAGCTGGATGCGCTTATTAACCTGCTGGAGGATTATGAAATCCTGGAGCTGGCCAGAACCGGCCTTACTGGCCTGGAGCGGGGCGCAGAGGATATCAGGATGCTTCCGTAAAACAGAGGCTTAAGGGGGCGGCCAAAGGCGGACAGAGAGTCGTCGGTTTTGTTGCCTTAAACATATATTATTTAAGATTTAAGTTCAAAGGAATTGAAGGAGGAAAAAAGCAATGCCAAAGATTTATTATCAGGAAGATTGTAATTTGTCATTACTGGAGGGCAAGACCATTGCTGTGATCGGTTACGGCAGCCAGGGACATGCACATGCTTTAAACTTAAAGGAGTCAGGATGCAATGTAATCGTAGGATTGTATGAGGGCAGCCGTTCCTGGAAGAAAGCACAGGAGCAGGGATTCGAGGTATATACAGCAGCAGAGGCATCCAAGAAAGCAGATGTCATCATGATTCTGATCAACGATGAGAAGCAGGCAGCCATGTATAAGGAGTCCATCGCGCCAAACCTGCGCCCTGGAATGATGCTGATGTTTGCCCATGGCTTCGCCATCCACTTCGGACAGATTGTTCCGCCTAAGGATGTGGACGTTACCATGATCGCTCCCAAGGCACCGGGACATACCGTGAGAAGCGAATATCAGAGGGGCAGAGGAACCCCATGTCTGGTTGCTGTTTACCAGGATGCCACAGGCAAGGCCATGGATATGGCGCTGGCTTATGGACAGGGAATCGGCGGCGCAAGGGCAGGTATCCTGGAGACTACCTTCAGAGTAGAGACCGAGACCGACCTGTTTGGTGAGCAGGCAGTGCTCTGCGGCGGCGTGTGCGCCCTGATGAAGGCCGGATTTGAGACCCTGGTGGAAGCAGGCTATGCTCCTGAGAATGCATACTTTGAGTGTGTGCATGAGATGAAGCTGATTGTGGATCTGATTTATGAGAGCGGTTTTGCAGGCATGCGTTATTCCATTTCCAATACAGCTGAGTACGGCGATTATATCACCGGACCAAAGATTGTAACCGACGAGACAAAGAAGGCCATGAAGAAGATTCTGTCCGATATCCAGGACGGCTCCTTTGCAAAAGAGTGGCTTCTTGAGAACCAGGTTGGCTGCCCGCATTTCAATGCCATGAGGAAGAACGAGGCAGAGCAGCCTCTTGAGAAGGTGGGAGCTGAGCTGAGAAAGCTTTACAGCTGGAATGATACGGACAAACTGATCAACAACTAATTAATAACTAATGCTACATAGACTGTGTCCGCGGATCTTGGCGGATACAGGTAAGAATAAAGAACAGGCGGATGCCCCGGAAAAATCCGGGGAATCCGCCTGTTTTATATATGCAGAATAATGGGCAGGATACGTACGGGAATATGTACGGGAATATGTACGTCCTGAATATCAGTACAAAAACTCCAGAAATGTTTTTAGGGCCATGGCCTGGTTGGCCGGGTGATAGGCGAAGCCGATGGTCCTGCGGTGGATGGGGATATCCAGAGGAATCTCCACCAGCATGCCGCTGTCCAGCTCCTTCTGCACCAACTCCTTGATGACGCAGGCAATACCCAGGCCAATCTTGGCAAACTCAATCAGCAGGTCCATGGTGGTCACTTCCAGAATCTGATGGGGAAAGATGTTGTTTTCCGCCATGTATTCGTCCACATGGTGGCGGGTCATGTTGCTGGTGTCAAGAAGCATGATATTTCCGGTCTCAAACAGGCTGGTGTCCTGCCCTTCCCTCAGGTACAGGTTCTCCAGATAATTGGGGGTGGTGACAAAGGTGTCCTGGATATCCATGACCGGGATAAAGGCCAGGTCACGGCGCACCGAAGGCTCGGCAACCAGGCCCAGGTCGATCTTCTGCTGTTCCAGCCGGGCCAGGGTCTGGGCCGTGGCCTGGCTCTCTATGGTGACCTTCATGTGGGGATACTGGTCAATGAAGGTCTTAAGATAGGGAAGCAGAATATATTTGCACAGTGTGTTGCTCACACCGATCCGCAAGTGGCCGATGTCGAATTCCTGAATCCGCTTCAGTTCCTGCTCGCCCCGGTCCAGGGCGTCAAATGCCTCCCTGGTATGTTCAAATAATATTTCACCCTCAGAGGTGAGCTGCACTCCGCGGGAGCTTCGGGTAAACAGGGACAGGCCAAGGCTGTCCTCCAGCTTGCTGATGGCCTTGCTGATGGCTGGCTGGCTGATGTAAAGTTCCTTTGCTGCCTTGGAAATGTTGCCGGCTTTGGCCACTTCATAAAATATCTTGTATTGGGACAGGTTCTGTTCCATGGAATCCCCTCCTGCTATATAACATTTTTTCATATATCCCATTCATATTATGTATTTTTATTATAACAATACATATGCTAAAATGTAAAGCATGGATGAAATAATTTCAAAGAATTAATAGAGAAGGATATTGAAGGAGGAAATAAGTTATGGGAATGACCATGAGCCAGAAAATCCTGGCTGCCCACGCAGGACTTGAGGAAGTGAAGGCGGGACAGCTTATAGAGGCGGATTTGGATTTAGTGCTGGGAAACGACATCACTTCTCCGGTTGCCATTAACGAGATGAAGAAGATGGACAGAAAGACCGTATTTGATAAGGATAAGATTGCCCTGGTTATGGACCATTTTATCCCGAACAAGGATATAAAGTCGGCTGAGAACTGCAAGTGCTGCAGGGAGTTTGCCTGCCGCCATGAGATAACCAATTATTTCGATGTGGGCGACATGGGAATTGAGCATGCCCTTCTTCCTGAAAAGGGATTGGTGGTGGCCGGAGACGCGGTCATTGGCGCGGATTCCCACACATGTACATACGGAGCCCTGGGAGCGTTTTCCACAGGCGTGGGGAGCACGGATATGGCAGCCGGCATGGTGACCGGCAAGGCCTGGTTCAAGGTGCCCTCCGCCATTAAATTCCAGCTGGTGGGCAAGCCCGCGAAGTGGGTCAGCGGCAAGGATGTAATCTTACATATTATAGGTATGATTGGTGTGGACGGAGCCCTGTATAAATCCATGGAGTTTGTGGGAGAGGGAATCAGGAATCTTTCCATGGACGACCGCTTTACCATCTGCAACATGGCAATTGAGGCCGGCGGAAAGAACGGAATCTTCCCTGTGGATGAGCTGGCTGTGGAGTATATGAAGGAGCATTCCAAACGTGAATTTACCGTATACGAGGCGGATGAGGACGCGGAGTATGATGAGACATATGTGATTGATTTGTCCGAATTAAAGCCCACGGTATCCTTCCCCCATCTTCCCTCCAATACCAGGACCATTGACCAGGTAGGAGAGGTAAAGGTGGACCAGGCGGTTATCGGTTCCTGTACCAACGGCCGTATTGAGGATATGAGAATCGCGGCGGAGGTATTAAAGGGCAGAAAGATTGCAAAGGGTGTGCGCTGCATCGTGATTCCGGCCACCCAGTCCATCTACCTTCAGGCCATGAAGGAAGGGCTTCTGGAGATTTTCATTGAGGCCGGAGCCGTGGTGAGCACGCCTACCTGCGGTCCGTGTCTGGGCGGCTATATGGGTATCCTTGCGGCCGGGGAGAGATGTATCTCCACAACAAACCGTAACTTTGTGGGACGTATGGGACACGTGGATTCAGAGGTATATCTGGCCAGCCCGGCCGTGGCTGCCGCAAGTGCCGTGGCGGGTAAAATCATCTGCCCCTGCCAGCTGGATTAACGGAACAAAGGCAATATCATTGTGAAAGGAAAAGGAGACTGAACATGAAAGCATGCGGACACGTTTTTAAATACGGCGACAATGTGGATACGGATGTCATTATCCCGGCCAGATATTTAAACGCCACCCAGGGCGACGAGCTGGCTAAACATTGTATGGAGGATATTGACAAGGAATTTGTAAATCAGGTCCAGAAGGGGGACATCATTGTGGCCAACAAGAATTTTGGCTGCGGTTCTTCCAGGGAACATGCGCCTCTGGCCATCAAGTGCGCGGGAGTGAGCTGCGTTATCGCGGAGACATTTGCCCGTATCTTCTACCGGAATTCCATTAACATCGGCCTTCCCATCATTGAGTGTGGGTCGGCGGCCAGATCCATAGAGGCAGGGGATGAGGTGGAGGTCGATTTTGACAGCGGAATCATCACCAACAAGACAAAGGGAGAGACGTATAAGGGCCAGTCCTTCCCGCCCTTCATGCAGAAAATCATATCGGCAGGCGGCCTGGTGAATTACATTAACGGACAATAGAAAAAAAGAAAGCAGCCCATGTGCGGCAGGGAGGATATGCTCCTTTCAGAATAAAAATTCTGACGCGCCGGGCTGCTTTTTTGCTGCTTTTTGAGCATGATTTGCTGCTCGTTGAGCATGAATTTTTCATGGCGGTTTGGTTATGGGGCTGGTCATGAGGGACCGCGGCCGGGACATGAGGGATCGCGGCGAGGGACCGCGGCCGCTACGTTGCCAGACGCAGAAAAGCGTCCATCTCCCTGGTGACCCATTTATCCTTGTGGTAAACAATCTGACGCCAGGTTCTCATGTAAAAATCCCTGACATCCAGGACGGCCAGCTCCCCGTTGATAATATCCTGGTGTATGGTGAATTCCGGAAGAAAGGAAACCCCCAGGTTCTTTCTCAGCAGGCTGATGATGAATTCCGTGTTGCCAATCTCCAGAAAGGGGTGTATCTCCTTGCCCTGGGCCGCCAGATACTGGTCCAGGATGAAACGGTAGCTGGCGTTTCGCTCGGTGAGGATAAAGGGCTGGTCTATGACCAGGTCCAGGTCCAGGCTGTCCCTGCCCACAAAGGGATGGCCGGAGGCAGTGACGAACACAATGTCCTCCGGCTCCTCCAGGACTTTTATCCATTTGCTGTCATACATACGCTTATCCAGGAAATACACTATATCAATGGCATTGCTGTTCATCATCTCCAGCAGCGTCTCGGGGGAGTCGGTGATGAGCCTTACGTTGACCTTGGGGTAGAGCCGGTGGTATTCCCTTAAAAGCTCCGGGAATATGGTGGCGCAAATGGATTCAATGGTCCCCAGGCACAGGCTTCCGGTTAGCTCCGATACATGGGTGACCGCATCCCTGGCATGTTCCAGCTCCTTCATGACGGAGACAGCGTGTTCATAGAACAGGGCTCCCTGGTGGGTCAGGGTGGTCTGTTTGCCGATGCGGTCGAAGAGATGGACGTTCAGCTCCTGCTCCAGCTGCTTGATTTGGATGGTGACGGCTGCCTGGGAATAACCCAGCTGCTTGGCTGCCTTGGAAAAGCTCTTTAACTGCGCCACCTGGATAAAGGCGGCAATCTCCCGTAGCTCCATATTATGTGCTTCCTTTGCTCATTTTGTATAAAAATTTTTAAACGATATCATAAAAACATTAAATTTTACAACCATATGGTTTTATGCTACATTAATACTAATCAGAAATCAATACAAAATGTATAGTAATTTTCCGGATAATCAATTAAAATGAGAAAGGAATCACAATCATCATGGAGAAAACAAATGTTAAGTACGGAGCTTATGTTCAAATTCTGAAGGAGGAGCTGCTTCCGGCCATGGGATGTACGGAGCCCATTGCCCTTGCCTATGCGGCGGCCACGGCCAGGAAAGTGCTGGGAGAGCTGCCGGACCGTGTTGTGGTGGGAGCCAGCGGAAGCATCATCAAGAATGTGAAGTCAGTCATCGTGCCTAACACGAATCATCTGAAGGGGATTCCGGCAGCAGCAGCAGCAGGAATCGTTGCGGGAGATTCGGACAAAGAACTGGAGGTGATTGCAGAAGTTACGCCAGATGAAACCAGACAGATGAAGGAATTCCTGGATGACACGGAAATCAGGGTGGAGCATGTGGATAACGGCATTACCTTTGATATCATCGTAACTCTGTATAAGGGGGATTCCTACGCCAAGGTCCGCATCGCCAATTATCATACCAATATCGTGCTGATCGAAAAGAATGGGGAGATTCTTAAGCAGGTAGAGGTGGCCGGTGAGGAGGAGGAAGGTCTGACCGACAGAAGCCTGCTCAACATGGAGGATATCTGGGATTTTATCAATACAGTGGACATTGAGGATATCCGGGAAGTGCTGGACCGTCAGATTAAGTACAACTGGGCCATTGCCCAGGAGGGGTTAAAAGGGGATTACGGCGCCAATATCGGCTCTGTTCTTCTGGAAATGTCTGGAAATGACGTCCGCACCAGGGCCAAGGCCATGGCAGCAGCAGGTTCTGACGCCAGGATGAATGGCTGTGAACTGCCGGTCATCATCAATTCGGGAAGCGGCAACCAGGGTATCACTGCCTCTGTTCCCGTGCTGGTATATGCGGAGGAATTTAAGGTGGATGAGGATAAGAAGTACAGGGCCCTGGCTCTGTCCAACCTGACAGCCATCCATCAGAAAACGCCCATCGGCAGGCTTTCCGCTTACTGCGGAGCTGTCAGCGCCGGGGCAGGCGCCGGAGCAGGGATTGCTTACCTGTGCGGCGGCGGTTTTAAAGAAGTCGTACATACGGTTGTAAACGCCCTTGCCATTGTGTCGGGCATTGTCTGCGATGGGGCAAAGGCTTCCTGTGCAGCCAAGATTGCCTCGGCAGTGGACGCGGGAATTCTGGGCTACAACATGTATATACGCGGTCAGCAGTTTTACGGGGGAGACGGCATCGTCACCAAGGGTGTCGAGGCCACACTTAAGAACGTTGGTCGCCTTGGAAAAGAAGGGATGAAGGAGACCAATGAGGAAATCATAAAAATCATGATTGGAGAATAAGTATGAAAAAAATAACAGGCAGTTTACCGTTTCGGTTGCTTCTGGGCGTTATCCTGGGCATCATAGTCGGCCAGCTGGCCGGAAGCGGCCTTATGCATGTTGTTGTGACAATCAAATACATCCTGAATCAGGTCATTGTTTTCTGTGTGCCTCTTATCATTATCGGATTCATTGCCCCTTCCATCACAAGGCTGGGCAACAATGCATCCAAAATGCTGGGAGTTGCAATTATTATTGCCTATGTTTCATCGATCGGAGCAGCCCTTTTTTCTATGACGGCAGGTTTCCTTATGATTCCCCACCTGTCCATTGCCACTGAGGTGGAGGGATTAAAGGATTTGCCGGCAATCGTGTTCCAGTTAGATATACCTCAAATTATGCCTGTGATGAGCGCCCTGGTGTTCTCACTGCTTCTGGGCCTGGCCGCCACATGGACCAGGGCCGCGGTGGTTACTCAGGTGCTGGAGGAGTTCCAGCAGATTGTGCTGTCCATTGTTACCAAGGTGGTAATTCCCATCCTTCCTGTGTTTATCGCATTTACATTCTGCGCCCTTTCCTATGAGGGGACTATTACAAAACAGCTTCCTGTGTTCCTTCAGGTAGTCATCATTGTCATGATTGGCCATTATATCTGGCTGGCCCTGCTGTATGCCATCGGCGGCGTCTATTCAGGCAAGAATCCGTTTGATGTCATAAAGAATTACGGACCCGCCTATATTACCGCGGTAGGCACCATGTCGTCCGCGGCCACACTGGCTGTGGCCCTGCGCTGCGCCAAGAAATCACAGCCGCCACTGAGGGATGATATGGTGGATTTCGGCATTCCGCTGTTTGCCAACATCCATCTGTGCGGTTCTGTTCTGACAGAGGTATTCTTTGTAATGACCATTTCCAAGATTCTCTACGGAACCATACCGTCCCTGGGTACCATGATTTTGTTCTGCGCACTTTTAGGCGTGTTTGCCATCGGAGCGCCCGGTGTTCCCGGAGGCACGGTTATGGCTTCTCTGGGTCTGATTACAGGCGTACTGGGATTTGACGAAACAGGGACAGCGCTGATGCTCACCATCTTTGCTCTTCAGGACAGCTTCGGAACCGCCTGCAACGTGACCGGTGACGGTGCCCTGACCATGATTCTTACAGGCTTTGCCGAGAAACATGGAATCAAGAGGCAGAAGATTGAAAGCGGGCTGTGATAGGTCTGTATATTTATAAGCCTTACTAATATGAATATAGCAATTTATAATAAAGACAAAATTGCTCTTGAACCTATAGTAACTATAGGATATATAATAGGTTCAAGAGCCAAGCGGAAAGGACCGGCTGGCAAAGCCGGTCCTTTTTGCAGCATGATATTTCCGAAAGAGAGGTAAGGAATGGACAAAAAGATTCTTATTAAGAATGCCAGGGCAATCGTGTCCTGCGACGGGGAAGACCGGGTTTACAGGGACGCGGACATGCTCATTGAGGGTCCAAGGATACTGGCAATCGGCAGGGACCTGATGAACCAAAGAGACCCGGTGTCAGGAAGAGAATGGAAGCAGGAGGAGGTCCAGGTAATACAGGCAGAGGGAAAGTTCGTGTATCCCGGCCTGATTAACACCCACCATCATTTTTTCCAGACTTTTGTGCGCAATCTCATAACCATTGACTATCCCAACATGATGGTGATGGACTGGATTGATAAAATTTACCGCATATTCCAGAATATTGATTCCGATGTGATTTACTACTCCACCCTTACATCCTTTGCGGATTTGATTAAACACGGCTGTACCTGCGCCTTTGACCACCAATACTGCTACACCAGGAAGACCGGCAAGTCGCCGGTGGACCGCCAGATGGAGGCAGCAGAGCTTTTGGGCATCCGGTACCATGCCGGAAGGGGGACCAACACCCTTCCAAGAAGTGAGGGAAGCTCCATTCCCGACAATATGCTGGAGACAACGGATGAGTTCTTAAAGGACTGCGACCGGCTGATCGGATTGTATCACGATCCCAGGCCTTTTTCCATGAAGCAGATCGTAATGGCGCCCTGCCAGCCCATTAACTGCCGCAGGGACACCTTTGCCGAGACCGTGGCCATGGCCAGGGAAAAGGGAGTCAGGATGCACACTCATCTGGGCGAGGGAGAGAACGAAGGCATGATCGCCCGCTGGGGCAAGCGCACCATGGATTGGTGTGAGGAGATGGACTTTATCGGTGAGGATGTATGGTATGCCCATGACTGGGAAGTGACAAAGGAAGAATATAAGGTCCTGGCAGCCACAGGAACAGGGGTTTCCCACTGTCCGGCACCGGCTGTGCTGGGCGGCTTCCCGATTCTCAATATAAAGGAAATGCAGGAAGCAGGCATTCTGGTGAGCCTGGGGTGCGACGGTTCCGCCACCAATGACAGCTCCAATCTGCTGGATGCCCTGCGCATGGCTTATCTGATGCAGGCATACCACACCAAGGAGAGAGGGGGATGCACCTCCGCCTATGATATGCTAAAGGTGGCCACGGTAAACGGGGCAAAGACCCTTGGAAGAACTGACCTGGGAACCCTGGAAGCGGGAAAAGCAGCGGACCTGTTTATGATTGACACCGAGACACTGGAGCTGGCCGGGGCCCTTCACGACCCGAAGAACCTGCTGGCAAGAGTGGGACTTACCGGACCGGTGTGGATGACCATGATTAACGGAAACATTGTTTACAAAGACGGCATTCTGAAAGGTGTGGATGAGAGAAAGCTGGCCATGGATGGAGAGGCTGTATGCACAAGGGTCATCCGGGAACCTCACAGTGCCTACAGGGATTTTATTTAGCGGGGAATTTGGCGGAAAAAGGAAAGGAGGCTGGCAGGTGAAGGAATATTTTTCTATCGGGGAATTGGCGGAGCTGTTCGGGCTTAACATACAGACACTGTACTACTATGACAGCGTCGGCATCTTTTCTCCCAGGGAGCGCAATGAGAAAAACGGGCGCAGAAAGTATGAGTTTGACCAGATATACGAGCTGGCCACGGTGTCCTATATGCGCCGTCTGGGCTATTCCCTGGAGGAAATTAAGGAATCCAGAACCAGCTTAAACTCCAACAGGGCTGTGGATATCATGAAGCAGCGCTCCCAGGAGCTTCGCAGGCAGTGGCAGGAGCTGCTCAACATAGATGAGGCCATCCAGAGGAAAATCCGGTTCATGGAACAGGAGATGGATGGAATCTGCCTGGATGAGATTGCGGTGAAGCATTTTGAGGACCGGAAGTTTATTTCCATTGGCGACGAGGAGCTGCTGTACAGGGAGAATTCCTTTTACTTTTATCCCACCATAGCCTTTTATGAGGGGGACCGGAAATACTTTGGCGCCTACCTGTATCCGGATGATGAGGAGCTGCCAAAGACCATACCCCAGTCCAGAATCCAGATTATCCCGGAAGGCGATTTTCTCTGCGGATACCATCTGGGAGGATACGAGGGCGTGCCGGATACCATCCGGCGCCTGCGAGAGGCCAGGCCGGACCTTGAGCTGGGGGCTCAGGCCATCAATTTTAATATTCTGGATCAGTTCGTGGAGAGTGATAACGAAAACTTTATCACCGCCATGCAGATCCGGGTGTTATAGATACATATAACTGATGATGCAGTACATATGAGGAAACATGAAAAATCTAAGGAAAAAGGAAGGGTAAGAATCATGAAAAACAGAATGCGTTTAGCGGCAGCAGCCCTGGCATTATCCATGGCAGGCTTTGGCCTGACCGGATGCAGCGGACAGGCAAAGGAGACAGAGGCAAAGACAGAGGCGGCAGATAAGCAGGCAGGGTCCGCCCAGACCGGAGATACCCAGGAAAAAGGGGACCAGGCCGATGACGGCCAGGCAAAAGAGGGACAGACAGCGGACGGCAAGACATACAAGGTGGCCCTGTGCCTGTCCGGCGCAGCCAATGATATGGGCTGGTGCCAGTCAGCCTATGACGGGCTTAAGCTTCTGGAGGCGGATTACGGCTGTGAGGTGACCTATACGGAGAATCTGACACCGGATGATATTGAGGCAGCCTTTGCGGATTACGCGGCCAGCGGATATGACGTGGTCATCGGCCATGGATATGAGTTCGGGGATCCGGCAGTGGACGTTGCGGAGCAATATCCGGATACAAAGTTCATTGTGACCGAAGGCGAGGTTTCTGCCGACAATGTGGCCTCCTATGTGTCTAAGTGCGAGGAAGGCGGATACATCATGGGAATGCTGGCAGCCGGCATGTCTGAGAGCGGAAAGGTAGGCTTTATCGGACCGATTCAGGGCGCATCCCTTGTTAAAATCATGAACGGATTTGAGGACGGGGCAAAGGAAGTAAACCCTGACATCCAGGTACAGACCGCGTGGACCGGTTCTTTTACCGATACGGCCCTTGGCAAGGAGGCAGCCCAGGCCATGATTGATAACGGCGCGGATGTAATCGGACACTGTGCCAACGAGTCCGGAACAGGAGCCATCAACGCGGCAAAGGAAGCAAAGGTCTACGCCACAGGCGATTCCTATGACCAGAACGACCTGGCACCAGACACCATCCTTTCCTCCTCTGTTTACCATATTCCCCATGTGATTGAGGTGGCCTTTAAGACGGTTGCGGACGGAACCTTTGAGGGCGGCATCTACCAGCTGGGAATGGCAGACGGGGCAGTGAGCGTTGCTCCTTACCACAATCTGGATTCCGCTGTTCCTGATGAGCTGAAGCAGAAAATTTCCGATAAGATTGCGGCAATTGAATCTGGAGAGTTTGAAGTACCATGTGATACCAAGCCCAGAGCATAAGATATTTCCTGAAAAGGGCCTGCATCAAACCAAGCGCAGCTGAGCGTGTCCGGGGGTGCGGGCCCTGTTTGGAAAGAAAGGATGGAACAGATGCCATTACTTGAGATGAAGCATATAACCAAATCCTTTGCAGGCGTGTATGCCAACGAGGATGTGGACCTGTCTGTGGAGCAGGGGGAGATACATGCGCTGTTAGGGGAAAATGGAGCTGGCAAGACCACGCTCATGAACATTTTGTTTGGCATTTACCAGGCGGACAAAGGGGAAATCTGTTTTAAAGGCGAACATGTGGAATTTAAGTCGCCGGGGGAGGCGATTGCCAGGGGAATCGGCATGGTGCACCAGCATTTTTCACTGGTGAAGAAAATGACGGTGCTGGACAATGTGATGCTGGGTCTGAAAGGGCAGGGAATCGTGGCGGACCGGAAGTTGGCAAGGGAAAAACTGACAGGCCTTGCCGCGACCTACGGCCTTTTAGTGAACCCGGAAGCGCCTGTCCACACCCTTTCCGTGGGAGAGCAGCAGAGGGTGGAGATTCTAAAGGCCCTGTACCGGGATGTAAGCCTGTTGATTCTGGACGAACCTACCGGCGTGCTCACCCCCCAGGAAACGGAGAATTTCTTCGGGGTTTTGAAACGGCTGCGGGATGAGGGGTATGGAATCATTATCATCACCCACCGTCTGGGGGAAATCATGGATATCAGCGACCGGGTGACGGTGCTTCGGGATGGCCGAAAGGTCAGCAGTCTGGTGACAGAGGAGACAACGCCGGAGGAACTGTCCGCCTGCATGATTGGGCGGGAGCTTAAGGCGGGGAGGGAGATAAGGGAATCCGCTGCCGGGGACACCGCCTTAAGCCTTAAGGATGTGTGCCTCCACAAAAAGCACAGTACCAAGATGTCCCTGGACCACGTAAGCCTTACAATCCGCAGGGGAGAAATCCTGGGAATCGCAGGTGTGGAAGGCAACGGACAGAAGGAACTGGCTGAGGTAATAACAGGAATCCGCAGGATAAACAGCGGACAGATGGAATACCAGGGAAAGGATATACGCAGGGACAGTGTGAAAGAGCGGTTTCGGGCCGGCATCTCCTATATTTCCGACGACCGCCACGGCGACAGCCTTGTCATGGACATGACAGTGGAAGACAATCTGATTTTAAGGGACTTTGACCGGCAGCCATTTTCGCGGAACATGGTGCTGGACTACAGACAGGCTGAGAAGAGAGCCAGGGAGGCCCTGGATGAATACAGCATCAAGACCTCGGGCAAAAGCGGCAGCAAAACACCGGTAAAGCTGATGAGCGGCGGAAACCAGCAGAAGGTTATTCTTTCCAGGGAGATATCTGAGGAAGCCGGCCTGATTGTGGCCAGCCAGCCCACAAGGGGACTGGATATCGGTGCCACCCGGTTTGTCCATGAAACCCTTCTCAGGCAGAGGGATGCGGGCAGATGCGTCCTGCTGATATCAGCCGACCTGGATGAAATCCTGGGAGTAAGCGACCGGGTTGCGGTTATGTATGAAGGCCGTATCATAGGGATTCTGAACCGGGATGAGGCGGATGTACATAAAATTGGCCTGCTGATGGGCGGTATTGCTAAGGAGGCGGCAGATGAATAGGAAATCAAAGATAGTTGAGATAGCGGGTATCGGACTCATTGCAGCGGCTGTGTGGACGGTTCTTATCATGCTGTCGGACGCAAGCCCGGCAGAGGCCTATGCCATGTTCTTTAAAGGCATATTTGGAAACCTGAACGGGTTTATGGAAGTGTTTGTAAAGGCAACTCCCCTGATTTTTACGGGCCTGGGATGCGCGGTGGCGTTCAGGACCGGTTTTTTCAACATAGGAGCCGAGGGGCAGTTTTACATAGGAGCCCTTGCCTCTGCATGGGCGGCCCTTACCTGGACCGGGGTTCCCGGGGGACTCCGCATCCTGTGCGCCATTTTAATGGGATTTGTCTTTGGCGGTCTCTGGGCGCTCATAGCCGCCATGTTTAAGGCAAAGCTGGGGATATCGGAAATCATTGTAACCATTATGCTGAATTATATTGCCATCAATTTCCTGGGTATTGCAGTCAGGACCTTTCTCATGGACCCGGCGGGAAGCATACCCCAGTCGCCCAAGCTGGACCCTTCCGTCACTCTTTACCGGTTCTTAAAGCCCACCAGGCTTCACGCGGGCTTTATCATTGCCGTGCTCATGGTGTTCCTTGTCTGGTTTATATTGGAAAAGACAACGGTGGGATATGAAATCAAGGTGGTGGGATTCAACAAGCGGGCTGCTGCCTGTAATGGAATCTCGGTTGTCAGGAACATCATCATTTCCGCATTTTTAAGCGGCGGTCTGGCGGGAATCGCAGGAGCCGTGGAGGTTATGGGTGTGCAGAGAAAGCTTCTGGAGGGAATATCCGGGGAGTGCGGATACACAGCGGTGCTTATCGCCCTTCTGGCGTCCAATCATCCGGTGGGCGTGCTCTTTGCCGCCATCGGGTTTGCCGCCCTGGAGGTGGGGGCCAATTCCATGCAGAGACAGATGGGAGTGCCGTCAGCCATTGTCAATATCCTGGTGGGTCTTATTGTGCTGCTGATTCTGGGCAGGGAGCTGTTTAACAGGAAGAGAAAGGGGGAAAAACCATGTTAGAGCAAATCATGACCGTTGGTTTCGTGACAGCCTTTCTGACGGCTTCCGTAAGAATGGCGGTGCCCCTGATTTACGCCGGACTGGGGGAAACCATATCTGAAAAGGCGGGAATCCTTAATATAGGCATGGAGGGCGTCATGCTGGGCGGGGCTTTCTTCTCCTTTGCGGGAACCTTTTACTCCGGCAGCCTGGCCGTGGGCCTTTTGTGCGGCATGGCGGGCGGGGCCATGGTCAGCGCCATTCACGGGCTGCTGTCCATCAGGCTGGCCCAGGACCAGTCCGTCAGCGGAATCGCCATCAATATATTTATGGCCGGAGTCACCAGTTTTCTCTATAAACTGATGTCAAGCGGTCAGTCTTATCAGCAGATAGAACCCTTTGCAAAGCTTAAGATTCCCTTTCTGGGGGACATACCCCTCATAGGAAACGCCCTGTTCAACCAGGATGTGCTGACATACGGGGTCTACGTGCTGGTAATCCTGGTCACCCTGTTTTACAGCAGAACATCAAAGGGAATGGCCTTTGCCGCCATCGGGGAAAATCCCAGGGCCGCGGATTCGGCCGGTATCCCTGTACACCGGTACCAGTGGGCGGCCGTGCTGTTAAACGGTATGCTGGGAGGACTGGGAGGAGCATATCTGGTTCTGGTGCAGGTGGGCAATTTTTCTGAAAATATGACATCAGGCAGAGGGTACATAGCCCTGGCTGCAGTCATACTGGGCCGGTATGTTCCCTTTGGAATGATGGGTGCTGCCTTCATATTCGGCGCTGCCAACGCCCTTCAGATCCGTCTCCAGGCCATCGGTGTGCCCCTGCCCACACAGGCTCTGGCCATGCTGCCCTACATCATAACCCTGGTTGCCCTTTTGGGCGCCATCGGCAAAAACAGCGCGCCGGAGGCATTGGGCAAGCCGTATATCAGGGGAGCCAGGTAGTCTCCTGAAGGTTCAGGCGGATATTCTTCCCGGAATAATGATTGACAGTCCCCCGGGCCTGTAGTAAGATAAGAAAAACGGATGTGCGCCATGGTACACGGTACCGGTATCTGCGCTGACAGGCTTGTCTTGCGGCAAGTGCCTTACAGCAAAGAGACGGCAGCAATGGCAGCATCCCATAGCAGGATATGTGATTGACTGACCCGAAGCAGGGCTGAAGGGGAAGGCGGGGACACAGATGTGACAGTATGTTCAGGATACGCCTTTTTGGCGTATCCTTTTTTTATTATCGGAGGTATCGTATGGAGACAAGAATCGCGGTGATCGGCATAATCGTGGAAAATAAGGATTCTGTGGAAAGCGTCAACGAGCTGCTCCACCAATACAGTCAGTACATCATTGGAAGGATGGGGCTTCCCTACGCAAAGAAAAAGGTGAACATCATAAGCGTTGTGGTGGATGCGCCCCAGGACATCATAAGCGCCCTGTCCGGCAAACTGGGCAGGCTTCAGGGCATTAACTCCAAGGCCCTGTACTCCAATATCGGTAGTTGATAAAACTATATAAATCATCTGACGGGGAAGTGTTGCCGGAGGCCGAAGCGGCCGCGGACCCTGACCCGGCAAGAAAAGGAGAGGAAGAACATGAACTACGACCCAAAATCATCCCATGCGGAGGAATTCATCCATCACGGGGAAATTGAGGAGACCCTTGCCTACGGGGAGGCAAACCGCACCAACAGGGAGCTGATCGACGAGATTCTGGCAAAGGCCAGAGAGCGCAGGGGCCTGACCCACAGGGAGGCCATGGTGCTTCTGGACTGCGGACTGGAGGACAAGAACCAGGAAATTTATGAGCTGGCGGAGCAGATTAAAAAGGATTTCTACGGAAACCGCATCGTGCTGTTTGCGCCTCTGTACCTGTCCAATTACTGCATCAACGGGTGTGTGTACTGTCCCTACCACGCCAAGAACAAGCATATCCCAAGGAAGAAGCTGACACAGGATGAAATCCGCAGGGAGGTTATGGCGCTGCAGGATATGGGACATAAGCGCCTGGCCCTGGAAACAGGGGAGGACCCGGTGCACAATCCCATTGAATACATGCTGGAGTCCATTGACACCATTTACAGTATAAAGCATAAAAACGGAGCCATACGCCGCGTCAACGTGAACATAGCGGCCACCACAGTGGAGAATTACAGGAAGCTTAAGGACGCGGGAATCGGTACCTATATTCTGTTCCAGGAGACATATCACAAGGAAAGCTATGAGAAGCTTCATCCCACAGGGCCGAAGCATGATTACTGTTACCACACAGAGGCAATGGACCGTGCACAGCTGGGCGGTATTGATGATGTGGGATGCGGCGTGCTGTTTGGCCTGGAGCTTTACCGGTATGAATTTGCGGGACTTCTGATGCACGCGGAGCACCTGGAGGCGGTGTTCGGGGTGGGACCCCATACCATCAGCGTGCCCAGGATACGCAGGGCGGATGACATTGATCCGGATTCCTTTGACAATGGAATTGACGACGACACCTTTGCCAAGCTGGTGGCCTGTATCCGCATCGCAGTTCCCTACACAGGCATGATTGTATCCACCAGAGAAAGCCAGAAAACCAGGGAACGGGTGCTGCACCTGGGTATTTCCCAAATCAGCGGCGGTTCCAAGACAAGCGTGGGCGGCTACTTTGAACCTGAGCCGGAGGAGGAATGTTCAGCCCAGTTCGATGTGAGCGACAACCGCACCCTGGACCAGGTGGTGAACTGGCTCATGGGAATGGGGTATATTCCCAGCTTCTGCACGGCCTGCTACAGGGAAGGACGCACAGGCGACCGTTTTATGTCCCTGTGCAAGAGCGGACAGATTCAAAACTGCTGCCATCCCAATGCCCTTATGACGCTGAAGGAATATCTGATGGATTACAGCTCCGAGGAGACAAGGCGCATCGGTGAGGCGCTCATAGAGAAGGAAATTGGAAGCATACCCAAGGAGAAGGTGCAGCAGATTGTCAGAGATAACCTGGCAAAGATTGAACAGGGTATCAGGGATTTCAGGTTTTAAGCAGAGGATCCGTCCGGCAACTGACCGGCGGTGAACCGGTAATAAACCGGAAGTGAACAGGCAATGAACCGGAAGTAAACAGGTAATGTACCGGAAGTGAACAGGCAATGAACCGGAAGTAAACAGGTAATGTACCGGTATTGAATTGGTAATGAATCGGAAATGAACCAGCAATAAACCAGCAAGGAACCAGGGAAAGAGGAGCGGATAACCATGGGAATGAACAATACGCCGGCATCGGACCGGATACATATTGGATTTTTTGGGAGGAGAAATGCCGGCAAATCCAGCGTACTGAACGCGGTTACAGGCCAGGACCTGGCTGTGGTGTCGGATGTGAAGGGGACTACCACGGACCCTGTATATAAGGCCATGGAGCTGCTGCCTCTGGGTCCTGTGATGATGATTGATACGCCGGGCATTGACGACGAAGGCCAGCTGGGAAGCCTGAGGGTGAGAAAGAGCTATCAGGTACTCAACAAGACGGATGTGGCTGTGCTGGTGATGGATGCCTGTCACGGGCCGGCTCCGGAGGATTACACCCTCCTGAAGAAGATAGGAGAAAAGCAGATTCCCTGCGTGGCAGTCTGCAACAAGGCGGATGTGGTCGGAGCTGCCGGTGGGAGACCGGAGGGGATTCCCGAATCGGTTCCTGTCCTGTCTGTCAGCGCCCATACCGGTCAGGGTATTACGGCGCTTAAGGAGTGTCTGGCAAATCTGGGCAAGACCCAGGAAACCAGCCGGAAAATCGTGGGAGACCTGCTTTCACCGTCTGACCTGGCTGTTCTGGTGGTGCCCATTGACAAGGCGGCTCCCAAGGGACGCCTGATTCTGCCCCAGCAGCAGACCATACGTGACATCCTGGAAGCGGACGCAGTGTCCGTGGTGGTCAGGGAAAACGGACTGAGGGACACGCTGGCCTCTCTGGGTAAGAAGCCAAGAATGGTCATCACCGACAGCCAGGTATTTGCAAAGGTCAGTGCGGATACGCCGGAGGATATTCTCCTGACCTCCTTTTCCATTCTCTTTGCCCGTTATAAAGGGAGCCTGGAGCCCATGGTGCGGGGCGTCAGGGCTCTGGACCGCATCGGAAAGGGGGACAGAATCCTGATTTGTGAGGGCTGCACCCATCACCGGCAGTGCGAGGATATCGGGACCGTAAAGCTGCCCGGATGGATACGGGAATATACTGGAACAGAACCGGAGTTTGTGTTTACCTCAGGCACAGAGTTTCCGGATGACCTGGCAGGCTTCCGTCTGATTGTCCACTGCGGCGGATGCATGCTGAATGAGCGTGAGATGAAATACAGGATGAAATGCGCCCACGACCAGGGGATACCCATAACCAACTACGGTATAACCATTGCGTATGTACAGGGAATATTGAGGCGGAGCGTGGAACCCTTTCCTGAGATAGCGGCACTGCTTTGCGGCAGCCGGGAAGGGTGAGGGAAAAGGGCAAAGGCGCCTGAACAGGAGGCCGGTTCATAACCAGAGGCTGGGAAATAAGGGTAAATGATGCTAAGAATGAAGTGATATAGGAATTAACTGATATAAGGCAGGGCCTGTGAATCATATTTTATGTGATACAGGACCCTGCCTTTCTATGCTTTTTACAGCTCATTTATCCTTCAGAATATCTAAATGCCTGTTACATAGAAATAAAAATATTTTTTATTTTAGAAATTATATTGAAAAATATTTCTAACGTGATATACTTATAACTAAGGGGAATTAATATAGAGAACACATATAATATGGAAGGAGAAGAAATTATGAGGATTCAGGGTAAGAGAGTCTGGATAGCAGGACAGTTCATGGCAGCCCAGATGGAGATTGAGGATGGAGTCATCAGCCGTATCCATGAGTATGGTGCGGGACCGGCTGACGAGGATTACGGGGATAAGAGAATCGTGCCGGGTTTCATTGATATCCACACACACGGAGCATATGATTTTGACACAAACGACGGCCAGCCGGAAGGGCTCCGCAACTGGATGAAGCGGATTCCTGAGGAGGGCGTCACAGCCATTCTGCCCACCACCGTGACCCAGATGCCGGATGTGCTCACCAGGGCCGTGGCCAATGTGGCGGCCGTGGTAAAGGAAGGCTACGAAGGGGCTGAAATCCTGGGCATCCATTTTGAGGGACCGTTCCTGGACATGGAGTACAAGGGGGCGCAGCCGCCGGAAGCCATTGCGTCTGCATCTGTGGAGCAGTTTAAGAAATATCAGGAGGCGGCAGAAGGCCTTATCAAATATATCACTCTGGCGCCGGAGCGGGATCCGGACCATGCGCTTACCAGATACTGTTCCACCCACGGAGTGGTGGTCAGCATGGGGCATTCGGCAGCCACTTACGAGCAGGCTCTTCTGGGAATTGCCAACGGCGCTTTATCCATGACCCATGTATATAACGGCATGACGCCTTACCATCACCGCAAACCGGGGCTGGTAGGCACGGCCTTCAGGGTAAGGGATATCTACGGGGAAATAATCTGTGACGGATGCCATTCCCACCTGGCGGCCCTGAACAACTTCTTTACAGCCAAGGGACGTGATTATTCCATCATGATCAGTGATTCCCTCAGGGCTAAGCACTGCCCTCCGGGAGGACAGTACCAGCTGGGCGGCCATGACATTGAGATAGGCGAGGACGGACTGGCCCGTCTCAAGGGAACAGAAACCATTGCGGGCAGCACCCTCAACATGAACAGGGGACTTAAGATTCTGGTGGAGCAGGCTCTGGTGCCCTTTGACGCTGCCCTTAATTCATGTACCATCAACCCGGCCAGATGTCTGGGCGTGGATCACAGAAAGGGAAGGATTGCAGCCGGATGCGACGGGGATTTGGTGGTTCTGGATGATGATTACAGCGTGCTCCAGACTTGGTGCAGAGGACGCGCAATGCTTTGATGAAAGCATCCGGACTGTCCTGTTTAAAGGAATTTTTGTTACAGTCCGGCATTCAATGACGTTTCACTAATTTTTTTACATCTATGGTTAGATTCCTTTATGAGGGGTCTGACCATTTTTTAATAATACTTCACATTCCTCTCCGATTCTGGCATTTTTTGGTGTAACAGGTGTTATGATTTGCATTATATTGTCGATATAATAACAAAGAACATCTGCAATGTGTGATTTTTATGCATATATAACCAAAACAGGAGATGTCGGAAACATAAGGAGGGTTAAATATTATGAAAATTGGAATCCGGATTAAAATGTTTTTAGGTATCATGGTACCTGCATTGATGGTATTTCTGCTGTCGGGAGTGCTGATCAGCGTGTCTGTGGGGAAATATGCCAAGGTGCAGGCCAGAGAAAAGCTGACATCTGATTCTGAGTCCGCTGCCCATGAAGTGGATACTTTCTTTACCGGACATTTAAAAGCGGTTGAGCAGTCCGCCCAGGAAGCTCTGGTTATAGATTTCATGCATGAACTGAGAGGCAGCCAACGGGCCAGCGCAGCTCCCCGCTATGATGAGGTGATGGCGGCCATGGCGGTGCGTCAGGCCCTGGATTCATCTACCATACTGGGGGTCTGGCTGGCTGATACCGATTCCAGCCAGCTTTTTCAGCCGGACGGCTTTATCAGTGATCCAGGTTGGGACGTTACGTCAAGACCATGGTTTGAGTGCACAAAAACAAAGAAGCCTGTTATGACGGAGCCGTACATTGATGTTAATACGGGACTCCCTATTGTGACGGCGGCGGCACCTGTGATTGACCGTCAGAGCGGAGAAGTATACGGGGCTTCCGGCACGGATATTAACCTGGATACCCTTCAGCAGCGGATCAATGAGGTGAAGTTAGGGCAGACAGGATTTCTTGTGCTCATGAGCGGCTCAGGAAATATTCTCTGCTACCCGGACACAGAACAGGTGGGGAAATCCATTTCAGAAATCAATATCTCAGATGAAGTAAAGCAGGCTGTACAGAACGGATTGACCGGGGATTATATATATGAAATAGACGGAACCCGGTATTACGGGAATCTTACCAGAATAGACAGCGCGGGGTGGTATGTACTCTCCGCCATGCCGGAGACGGAAGCGCTTCAGGGCTTTTATACGGTCATGCGCATGTCGGCGGTCACATTTGCAGGCAGTATGGTCCTTATGGCGGCGGCTGTTCTGCTGATCTCCAACGGCATTACACGTCCTATGAAAAAACTTGCTGATGCTGCACACCGGATTGCGGATGGGGAACTGAATGTGGAGACGGGCGTGCACTCAAAGGATGAAATCGGGCAGGTTGCCTCCGCCATGGAGCGCACCGTGTCAAAGCTTAAGGACTATATTGAATATATCAATGAGACCACCAGGGTCCTGGATGAAATCGCTGACGGCAATCTTCAGTTTGAACTGGAACTACAGTACGAAGGAGATTTTGCGAAAATCAGGGATGCTCTGATGCGGATCCGGACTACGCTGAATGATACTCTGGGAAGTATCCTTCGCACAGCGGAACAGGTGACGGCCAGTTCGGGCCAGGTAGCGGACAGTACCAGCAGCCTTGCGGATGGAAATGCCAGGCAGGCCAGCTCCGTGGAAGAGCTTGCCGCCACCATCAATGAAATATTTACTCATGTAGATTCCAATGCCAGGCGCACCGAAGAGGTCAGCGGGCGCTCTGCGGAAATGGACCACCGGGTTGCGCTCAGCAACACACAGATGCAGGAGCTGGTGAAAGCAGTAAGGGATATCAGCAATAAGTCGGGCGAGATAGGGAAGATCATCAAAACCATCGAAGACATAGCATTCCAGACGAATATACTGGCTTTAAACGCGGCAGTGGAGGCGGCGCGGGCCGGTGAGGCAGGGAAAGGTTTTGCCGTTGTGGCGGATGAGGTGCGGAATTTGGCAAATAAAAGCGGCGAGGCGGCTAAGAATACCACATCTCTGATCGAAGAGTCTCTCCGGTCCATTGATAACGGACAGAAGATCGCCAATGAGACGGCACAGTCACTGGGGCAGGTGGTTACCAGCGCACAACAGATCGCGGAGGCGGTGGAGGACATATCAAAGGCTTCCACGGAACAGGCCAAATCCCTGGATCAGGTGCGCATCGGGATCGAACAGATATCAGGAGTGGTTCAGACAAATGCCGCTATGGTGGAGGAGAACGCTGCAACAGGAGGCGAACTTTCAGAGGAAGCTAAGAAACTTTTTGATTTGATTTCCAGATTCAGGACGGACAGGAAGTTGTAACGGGACTTTGAACTGTTACGAAATTTTCGATAAAATCCTTGAAAATGCTTGCATTTACAGCGGCATGATGGTATAGTGTATACGATAACTAATGTAAATTACTGATAAAAGAGTGGACACCAGTCCACTCTTTCGTTTTGGAAAGACAGGAAAGGTGGTGGAACGATGGGAAAAAAGGAGAGCTATGAGAGCCGGGTGGAGAAACACCTCCTTCCACTGATGGAAGAGCATGGTTTTGAACTGGTAGACGTGGAATATGTAAAAGAAGCAGGTACCTGGTACCTGAGAGCTTATATAGATAAAGAAGGCGGGATTGCCGTGGATGACTGTGAGGTCATCAGCAGGGCCTTAAGCGACTGGCTGGACAAAGAGGATTTTATTGACGACAGCTATATTCTGGAAGTCAGTTCCCCGGGACTGGGCCGTCCTCTTAAGAAGGAAAGGGACTTCGTAAGAAGCATGGGCAAGGATGTGGATGTAAGGCTTTACCGTCAGCTTAACAAGCAAAAGGAATTTACGGGCGCCCTCAGTGCATATGATGAAAATACTGTGACGCTGACCATGGAAGACGGAAGCCAGATGGTATTTGAAAAAGCGGACATTGCCCTGATACGGCTTGCGCTGGATTTTTAGTTAGATCATTCACATGCTGAGACATGGATAGGAGGATAAACATGAACAAGGAACTGTTAGAGGCAATGGAGGTATTGGAGAAAGAGAAGAACATCTCCAAAGATACGCTCATTGAAGCGATTGAAAACTCTTTACTCACTGCCTGTAAGAACCATTTCGGAAAAGCCGATAATGTAAAGGTCACAGTGAACCCAAATACCTGTGACTTTGCAGTATATGCAGAAAAAGCGGTTGTGGAAAACGTGGAGGACGATTGTCTGGAGATGAGTCTGGCGGATGCCAAGATGCTGAATCCCAAGTATGAGATTGGGGATACGGTACAGATTCCGCTGGATTCCAAGAAATTCGGACGTATTGCCACACAGAACGCAAAGAACGTGATTCTGCAGAAAATACGCGAGGAAGAACGCAAGGCACTGTACAACGAGTATTATATGAAGGAAAAGGATGTCATGACCGGCGTGGTACAGCGCTATCTGGGAAGGAACGTGAGCATTAACCTGGGCAGGGTGGACGCCATCCTCAATGAAAGCGAGCAGGTAAAGGGTGAGACATTCCGTCCCACGGAGCGGGTCAAGGTATATGTCATCGAGGTAAAGGATACGCCAAAGGGCCCAAGAGTTTCTGTGTCCAGGACACACCCGGACCTGGTGAAACGTCTCTTTGAATCCGAGGTGGCCGAGGTCCGCGACGGCACAGTGGAAATCAAGGCCATTGCCAGGGAAGCAGGCTCCAGGACAAAGATTGCGGTGAAATCCAATGACGCCAATGTGGACCCGGTAGGCGCATGCGTGGGTCTCAACGGTTCCAGGGTTAATTCCATTGTAAGTGAATTAAAGGGTGAAAAAATTGACATCATTAACTGGGACGACAATCCTGCGTACCTGATTGAAAACGCTTTGAGCCCTGCAAAGGTTATCTGCGTTGTGGCGGATGAGGAAGAGCGGGAAGCACAGGTTATTGTGCCGGATTACCAGCTGTCCCTTGCCATTGGCAAGGAGGGCCAGAACGCGAGACTGGCCGCAAGGCTTACGGGCTTTAAGATTGATATTAAGAGTGAAACCCAGGCCAGGGAAATGGGGCTCTTCGAGCAGATGGGACTCCAGTACGGCGACACGTCCTCTGAGAATTATGAGGAAGAGCAGGAGGAACCGGAAAGCTACCAGGAATATGAAGAAAACTATCAGGAAGACGGAAGCGAACAGTAAAAGGGATACTCTGAGAAGGTTAGGAGTGATGTAAGTGAGCATGAAAAAAGTTCCGCTCAGGCAGTGTATCGGCTGCCAGGAGATGAAGAGCAAGAAAGAAATGATAAGAGTCATAAAAACCGCCGAGGATGAGATTATGTTGGATGCCACAGGCCGCAAGAACGGCAGGGGCGCTTACCTGTGTCCATCAATGGAATGCCTGAAGAAGGCAGTGAAGGGAAAGGGACTGGAACGTTCCTTCAAGATGGCCATTCCCAAAGAGGTGTATGAAACTCTGGAAAAGGAGATGGAAGAACTTGGCAGATAACAAAAGGCTGTTAAGCCTGGTGGGCCTTGCAACAAGGGCCAGGAAGGTGGTCAGCGGCGAATTTTCGACGGAGAAATCAGTAAAGAGCGGAAAGTCCCATTTGGTAATCGTATCGGAAGAGGCTTCTGACAACACGAAGAAAAAGTTTACCAACATGTGTACTTACTATAAAGTCCCAATCTATCTGTTTGGAACAAAGGACGAACTGGGGCATGCCATGGGGCAGGAGTTCAGGGCGTCACTGTCAGTGGAGGATGCAGGTTTCGCAAAGTCAATGGTAGAACGAATGAATATAAACGGAGGTAGCTTGAATGAGAGTAAGTGAACTGGCAAATGAACTGGGCAAGACCAGTAAGGAGATATTGGAAATTATTAAGACGAAAGATAAAGCAGCTGTATTATATGCAGCATCGAATGTGACAAAGGATCAGGAGAATATTGTGCGCTCTTTTGCAAATCCTAAGAGGGATGCAAAACCTGCCGCACCGGAGCACAGGTCGGAGGCTCCTAAAACAGAGGCCCCCAGAGCAGAAGCTCCAAGAACAGAGGCACCAAGGACAGAAGCGCCTAAAACAGAGGCTCCTAAGGCAGAGGCTGTCAGGAGCCAGGACGGCGCGTCCAAGGGAGAGCCGGCTAAGAAGAAGCTGACAGCCGTGTTCCGCCCGCAGAACGCCCAGCAGCAGATTAAGCGTCCGGTTCCTCCGAAATCCCAGACAGCAAACCAGGGCCATACGGCACCCGCTCCCGCGGCAGCGCCGCAGCCGGCGCAGGCAGCAGCATCGGCAGTACCGGCAGAGGCTGCCAAACCTCAGGTGCAGGCCCAGTCCGCGGATACGGTTTCAGAGAAAGCCGCAGCACCCCAGCCGTCTGCAGCACCCCAGGCAGGTGCTCATACAGGAACCCAGGGAACTGCCCAGGACAGCCGCGATACAGCCAGGAGCCAGGGAGGCTACCAGGGCAGCCGCGACAACAACCGCGGTCAGGGAGGTTACCAGGGCAACCGCGATAACAACCGCGGTCAGGGAGGCTATCAGGGCAGCCAGGGAGGCTACCAGGGAAACCGTGACAACAACAGAGGCCAGGGAGGCTACCAGGGCAACCGCGACAATAACAGGAGCCAGGGAGGTTACCAGGGCAACCGCGATAATAACCGCGGCCAGGGCGGCTATCAGGGAGGCCAGGGAGGCTACCAGGGCAACCGTGACAACAACAGAAGCCAGGGCGGCTATCAGGGAGGTTACCAGGGCAACCGCGACAACAACAGACCCCAGGGAGGCGGCTATCAGGGCAACAGACCTCAGGGCGGCTACCAGGGAGGCCAGGGAGGCTACCAGGGCAACCGCGACAACAACAGGCCCCAGGGAGGCGGCTATCAGGGCAACAGACCTCAGGGCGGCTATCAGGGAGGCCAGGGAGGCTACCAGGGCAACCGTGACAACAACAGACCCCAGGGAGGCGGCTACCAGGGAAACAGACCCCAGGGCGGCTATCAGGGGCAGGGAGGTTACCAGGGTAACCGCGACAACAGACCTCAGGGAGGCGGCTATCAGGGCAACAGGCCCCAGGGCGGCTATCAGGGAGGCCAGGGAGGCTACCAGGGTAACCGCGACAACAACAGGCCCCAGGGAGGCGGCTACCAGGGCAACAGGCCTCAGGGCGGCTACGGCGCAAGACCCCAGGGTGGCTATCAGGGCCGTCCGGGAGATGACAAGGATGCAAGGGATAACAGAGGCAGGAATGACAGCCGCCGCCCGGCAGGAGCCAGAGACGGAAAATCTTCCTTTGACACCCCAATCCAGACAAAGCCAACCAGCAACCGCCAGAACAAGAATTCTCATAAGAATGACAGATTTGATAAGCGCGACAGGTTGGAGGACGGCAAGAAGAAAGTGCCGAAGACAGGAAAGGGAGCATTTATCATGCCCCAGCCTAAGAAGGAGGAGTCCAAGGCGGATGAGGTGAAAACCATTACTCTTCCCGATGTACTCACCATCAAGGAGCTGGCAGAGAAGATGAAGCTTCAGCCGTCTGTCATTGTAAAGAAGCTGTTTTTAAAGGGCCAGGTAGTAACCCTGAACCAGGAAATCGACTATGAGCAGGCGGAAGAGATAGCCATGGAATTCGATGTCCTGTGTGAAAGGGAAGTAAAGGTTGATGTCATAGCGGAGCTTTTGAAGGAAGATGAAGAGAGCACCGAGGACATGGTTCCCAGATCACCGGTTGTATGTGTTATGGGCCATGTTGACCACGGTAAAACCTCCCTTTTGGACGCTATCCGTGAGACCAACGTGACTGCAAGAGAGGCAGGCGGCATCACCCAGCATATTGGTGCGTCTGTCATTGAGATAAACGACCGCAAGATTACGTTCCTGGATACGCCGGGACATGAGGCATTCACGGCCATGCGTATGAGAGGAGCACAGTCCACGGACATTGCCATCCTGGTAGTGGCTGCGGACGACGGTGTAATGCCTCAGACAGTTGAGGCCATCAACCACGCAAAGGCAGCCAATGTGGAAATCATTGTGGCCATCAATAAGATTGATAAGCCAAGCGCCAACGTGGATAAGGTAAAGCAGGAGCTGGCTGAGTATGAGCTGATTCCCGAGGATTGGGGCGGCAGCACCATCTTTGTACCTGTTTCCGCCCATACAAAAGAGGGTATCAAGGATCTGCTGGAGATGGTTCTTCTGACCGCAGACGTCCTTGAACTGAAGGCTAACCCCAACCGTAAGGGCAGGGGCCTTGTGATCGAGGCAGAGCTGGATAAGGGCAAGGGACCTGTTGCCACGGTTCTGGTACAGAAAGGTACCTTAAGAGTGGGAGAGACCATTGCGGCCGGCGCATGCTTCGGCAAGATTCGTGCCATGATGGACGACAGGGGCCGCCGCGTGAAGGAAGCAGGACCATCCACGCCAGTGGAAATCCTGGGCCTCAACGATGTGCCGAATGCCGGTGAGGTATTTGTGGCTACTGAAAATGAGAAGGAAGCAAGAAACTTTGCTGAGACATTTATTTCAGAAGGAAAGAGCAAACTGATAGAGGATACAAAGGCAAAACTGTCTCTGGATGACCTGTTCAGCCAGATTCAGGCCGGTAATGTAAAGGAACTGCCGATTATCGTAAAGGCTGACGTGCAGGGCTCCGTGGAGGCTGTAAAGCAGAGTCTTACCAAGCTCTCCAACGAGGAGGTTATGGTGAAGGTGATTCACGGCGGCGTAGGCGCCATCAACGAATCCGATGTTTCCCTGGCATCCGCGTCCAACGCAATCATCATCGGCTTCAACATCCGTCCGGATGCAACAGCCAAGTCCATTGCGGAGCGCGAGAAGGTGGATATCCGTCTGTACAAGGTTATCTATCAGGCCATCGAGGATGTGGAAGCAGCCATGAAGGGCATGCTGGATCCTGTATTCGAGGAAAAGGTTATCGGCCATGCAGTGATCCGCCAGACCTTTAAGGCATCCGGCATAGGCACCATTGCAGGTTCCTATGTATTGGACGGCAAGTTCCAGAGAAACTGCAGCTGCCGTGTCAAGAGAGAGGGAGAGCAGATTTTTGAAGGACCTCTGGCTTCTCTTAAGCGTTTCAAGGACGATGTAAAGGAAGTGGCGGCAGGATACGAGTGCGGTCTTGTATTTGAGAAGTTTAATGATCTTCAGGAAGATGATGAGATCGAGGCTTACATCATGGTGGAAGTACCGAGATAGGCATCATGGCTAAGAGAGGAGTTACATGCGTAAGAACAGCATAAAGAATACCAGAATCAACATGGAGGTCCAGCGGGAGCTCAGTGAGATCATCCGCGGGGGAATCAAGGATCCAAGGATTCATCCCATGACCAGTGTGGTTTCCGTGGAGGTTACACCAGACCTTAAGTTCTGCAAGGCGTATATCAGCGTTCTTGGGGACGAGGAGGCGGGAAAGTCAACCATCCAGGGGTTAAAGAGCGCAGAAGGGTACGTGCGCAGGGAGCTTGCCAGAAGGGTAAACCTGCGCAACACGCCGGAGCTGAAGTTCATATTGGACCAGTCCATTGAATATGGTGTCAACATGTCCAGACTCATTGATGAAGTGACAAAAGACCTTCATCAGGAAGAAACACAGGATGAGGAAGGAGCAAAGGAGGAGTTTTAATGACGATTCTTGAACAGATGTTAGAGGACACCAAGTCCGTCGCTATCCTGGGCCATATACGCCCGGACGGCGACTGCCTGGGCTCCACACTGGGACTTTATAACTATCTCCGGCTTAATTATCCAGATATACGGGCAGCCGTGTATCTGGAGGAGTCATCTCCTAAATTCAGTTATCTGAAGGGATATGATACAATCCGCCACCAGGTTGACGGTGAATGCTATGAGCTCTGCGTCTGCCTGGACAGCGGCGATATCCAGCGTCTGGGTGATTTTAAACATTACCTGGACCAGGCTGACAAAAGCCTGTGCCTGGACCATCACGTGACCAATACCCGTTACGGCGGCACCAACGTGGTTCCGGATGAGGCCAGTTCCACCTGCGAGGTCCTTTTTGACCAGCTGGACGAAGGAAAACTTGACCGCTATACGGCGGAATGCCTGTATACCGGCATCATCCACGACACAGGCGTGTTCAAATTTTCCTGTACCTCAGCCCACACCATGGAGATAGCGGGTAAGCTGATGGGAAAGGGAATTGACTTCGGAGCCATCATAGACAACAGCTTTTACAGAAAAACATACATCCAGAACCAGATTCTGGGCAGAGCTCTTTTGGAGAGCATCACCTTTTTTGACGGACGGTGCATCTTCAGCGCCATCCGCCAGAGCGAGATGGAGTTTTACGGGGTTGACGGCAAGGATATGGACGGCATCATTGACCAGCTGCGCCTTACGGAAGGCGTGGAAGTTGCCATTTTCCTCTATGAGACAGGACCTCAGGAATTTAAGGTCAGCATGCGCTCCCAGTATCTGGTGGACGTAAGCAGGATTGCCGCGTTCTTCGGCGGCGGTGGCCATGTAAGGGCTGCCGGATGCTCTATGAGCGGCAGCATACACGACGTAATCAACAATCTGTCCGTACACATTGCCAGGCAGCTGGATGCTGCATCAGGCAGCCAGGAGTAAGGAACATACCATGTATCACGGAATCATAAATGTATACAAAGAGCCGGGCTATACTTCCCACGATGTGGTAGCCCGGCTTCGAGGAATTTTAAAGCAGAAAAAAATAGGCCATACAGGAACCCTGGACCCCGCAGCTGAAGGAGTCCTTCCTGTTTGTCTGGGGGCAGGCACCAGGCTGTGCGATATGCTGACGGACCGGTCCAAAACGTACCAGGCTGTCATGCTGCTGGGCTGTGAGACAGATACCCAGGACACCACGGGAACCATTCTGGCAGAAGACAGGGAAGGGGCGCTGTCCCTTGCTGAGGAACAGGTAAATGAAGCTGTTATGGGATTTAAGGGCGATTATGCCCAGATACCTCCCATGTACTCCGCGCTTAAGGTGGACGGAAAGAAGCTGTATGAGCTGGCAAGGGCGGGAAAGGAAGTGGAACGCCGGCCAAGGGCGGTGCAGATTCTGGACATAAAGGTAAGCAGGATAGAACTGCCCAGGGTCTGGATGGAGGTCACCTGTTCCAAAGGCACCTACATACGTACCCTGTGCCATGATATAGGAAGGCTTTTGGGATGCGGGGGCTGTATGGAGCATCTCACACGTACCAGGGTGGACCGTTTCAGCATTGAGGACAGCCTTACACTGGACCAGCTGGAACAGCTCCGTGACCAGGCAGCTGTGGAGAGCTGCATCCTCCCGGTGGAGGAAGCCCTGCAGTCCTATCCGCCTCTTGGATGTCTGCCGGAAGCAGATTCCCTTTTACACAACGGAAATCCCTGCTTTGCAAGACATCTGGACTGGAGTCAGTCAGACCAGTGGAAGGCCGGGGCTGAGGACGGACAGATGTTCCGTATGTATGACAGTAATCATAGATTCACAGGGGTATACCAGTACCAGAAGGACAGGCACTGGTGGAAGCCCTGGAAGATGTTCCTTATGTAGCTGCCCGCGCAGCGCTGCCGGAACATCTGGAACAGAGGAAAAAACGAGGAAGTGACAGGATGAGGTATATTGCAGACACCACAGAATTTCAGATAGAGGAGCCCACCATCGTGACTTTGGGTAAGTTTGACGGCAGGCACAGAGGCCACCAGAAGTTACTGAGAACCATGATGGAGCTGAAGGAAGCAACTGGGTATCCCACAGCCATTTTCACCTTTGGCACGGCTCCGGGAACAGCAGTCACGGGAAAGCCCCAGACCGTCATCACCACCAACCTGGAGCGCCGGGCCAACATGGAGAAGGTGGGGATTGATTATCTGGTGGAATACCCCTTTACCGAGGAAACACGCCATATGGAGCCGGAAGCCTTTGTAAAGGACATTCTGGCAGGCCGCATGCATGCCAGGGAAATCGTGGTAGGCCCGGACTGCAGCTTTGGCTACAAGGGCGCGGGCAGTGCAGAGCTGCTCTCTGCCATGGCCCGTGACCTGGGTTACCATCTCCATGTCATAGAAAAGGAAAAGGACCACAGGCGTGACATCAGCAGCACCTATATCCGTGAAGAGCTGGAAAAAGGCAATGTGGAAAAGGCCAACCAGCTGCTGGGCCAGCCCTATGCCATCCACGGGGAAGTAGTGCACGGCAACCACATCGGAGGCAGCCTGTTGGGCTTCCCCACAGCCAATATCCTTCCGCCTCCCATTAAGCGCCTGCCCAGATACGGCGTTTACGTATCACGGGTGCTGGTGGACGGCGTCTACTATAAAGGCGTCACCAATATCGGCAAAAAGCCCACGGTAGGAGGAGAATACCCCGCAGGCGTGGAGACCTATATCTTTGGCCTGGAAGGCGACATCTACGGTAAAAATATAGAAGTCCAGCTCCTGGCCTTCGACCGCCCGGAACAAAAATTCACCTCCTTTGAGGAACTGAAGGAGCGGATTGAGAAGGATAAAGAGTTTGCCAATGCATATTATGAAAACCATCCGGAGATGATTGCACAGGGGTGAGACGGGAGACGCCCTCATGCTAAATTTACTCCCGCCAAATTTATTTTTTCGCACTTTACAACCCCACCCATTTATGCTATACTAAGTCGGTATGAAATAACGCCGATGCCCGGTTACCTGGTGACTCCAGCCGGCAGCCTGGTTTTTGGTGAGATGAATAATATTAAGGAGGAAACACCATGATTTCAAAGGAAAAGAAAGCACAGATTATCGCAGAGTATGGCCGTAAGCCAGGGGACACAGGTTCACCTGAGGTTCAGATTGCCATTCTGACAGAGAGAATCACAGAACTGACCGAACATCTGAAGCAGAATCCAAAGGATCATCACTCCAGAAGAGGTCTTCTGATGATGGTTGGACAGAGAAGAGGTCTTCTTGATTACTTAAAGAAGACAGACCTGGAAGGATATCGTGCATTAATCGAGAAGCTTGGTATCAGAAAGTAATTCTGAAGATTAGGGTGGAGGGAACTCCACCCTATATTTGCTTATCATGGAGAGGAAGAAGCGGTGTGGGCGGCAGAGGTATCACTCCGAGACCGCTGATGTACCTGCAGGATTGGGGATTCTGCAGGCAGATCAGTAGTTTCGGCGTCTTCTGCCCCGGGGGATGCCAATGAAATCGGACATGCCCCAACCATACCGGTAACATTTATTATTTTTTTATTGTAAAGGAGATACCAGTATGTTTAAAAGTTTTAGTATGGATTTGGCAGGACGCAAGCTGACTGTTGAGGTTGGCCGTGTGGCTGCCCAGGCAAGCGGTGCTGCATTCATGCACTATGGCGATACGGTGGTGCTTTCCACGGCAACCGCGTCATCCAAGCCAAGGGAAGGCATTGATTTCTTCCCGCTCAGTGTGGAATATGAGGAAAAATTATATTCAGTAGGAAAGATACCAGGCGGTTTTAATAAGAGGGAAGGCAAGGCTTCTGAGAACGCTGTCCTGACCTGCCGCGTTATCGACCGCCCCATGCGGCCGCTGTTCCCTAAGGATTACCGCAACGACGTGACCCTTGACAACATCGTAATGTGTGTGGACCCCAACTGCAGCCCTGAGCTGACAGCCATGCTGGGTTCTGCCATTGCAACCAGCATTTCCGATATTCCGTTTGCAGGTCCCTGTGCCACCACGCAGGTGGGTCTGATTGACGGTGAGTTTATTATCAACCCCACTGCTGACCAGAAGCAGGTATCTGACATGGCACTGACCGTTGCTTCCACCAGGGAAAAGGTTATCATGATTGAGGCCGGAGCCAATGAGGTGCCGGAGCAGATTATGATTGACGCCATCTTTAGGGCTCATGAAGTAAACCAGGAAATTATCAAGTTCATCGACACCATCGTGGCTGAGTGCGGTAAGGAAAAGCACACTTACGAGAGCTGCGCAGTGCCGGAAGAGCTGTTTGCCGCCATCAGGGAAATCGTGACTCCTCAGGAAATGGAAGAGGCTGTGTTTACCGATGACAAGCAGACCCGCGAGAAGAATATAGCAGAGATCACAGCAAAGCTGGAAGAGGCATTTGCCGGCAACGAGGAATGGCTTGCCGTCCTGGGCGAGGCTGTTTACCAGTACCAGAAGAAGACGGTCCGCAAGATGATCTTAAAGGATCACAAGCGTCCTGACGGCCGCGCCATCACAGAAATCCGCCACCTGGCCGCAGAGGTTGACCTGCTTCCGAGAGTTCATGGTTCAGGTATGTTTACCCGCGGACAGACACAGATACTCAACGCCTGCACCCTGGCTCCTCTGTCCGAGGCTCAGAAATTAGACGGCCTGGATGAGAATGAGACCAGCAAGCGTTATATGCATCACTATAACTTCCCATCCTTCTCTGTAGGCGAGACAAAGCCAAGCAGAGGACCCGGCCGCCGCGAGATAGGCCATGGCGCCCTGGCGGAGAGGGCATTGATTCCGGTTCTGCCAAGCGCGGAGGAATTCCCATATGCAATCCGTACCGTATCTGAGACCATGGAATCCAACGGTTCCACCTCTCAGGCAAGCATCTGCGCGTCCACCCTTTCACTGATGGCTGCCGGTGTGCCTCTTAAGGAAATGGTGGCTGGTATTTCCTGCGGTCTTGTGACCGGGGATACGGATGACGATTATCTGGTGCTTACAGACATCCAGGGCCTGGAAGATTTTTTTGGCGATATGGATTTTAAGGTGGGCGGAACCAAGAATGGTATTACTGCCATCCAGATGGATATTAAGATTCATGGACTGACACGGCCTATTATCGAGGAAGCTATTGCCAGGACCAGAGAAGCCAGAATGTATATTCTGGACAATGTAATGAGGCCTGTCATCTCAGAGCCAAGGAAGCATTTAAGCCCATATGCCCCGAAGATTAAGCAGATTACCATCGATCCGCAGAAGATTGGCGATGTGGTAGGAAAGCAGGGCAAGGTTATCAACAAGATTATTGAGGAGACCGGTGTTAAGATTGACATTACGGACGACGGTGCTGTAAATGTATGCGGCACGGACGAGGCTATGATTGATAAGGCCATCCAGATTATTACCGGAATCGTTACAGATATTGAGGCGGGCATGATATTTAACGGCAAAGTGGTGCGTATCATGAACTTCGGCGCATTTGTAGAGCTGGCCCCCAATAAGGATGGTATGATTCATATTTCCAAGCTGTCTGATAAGCGCGTTGGCAAGGTGGAGGATGTTGTGAATATCGGCGATGAGGTTACTGTAAAGGTAACTGAGGTCGATAAGATGGGCAGAATCAACCTGACCATGAGACCAAGCGACTTGGCAGAGAATAAGACTGCTGCCAGGACAGAGGAAAAATAAATTGCCCGGTAGAGGGCAGAATTAAAGAGGAGATAAGTTTATGAGAAACATGAAGAGAAATTTTGCGGTATTGGCCGCAACCGTTATGGCTGTGTGCAGCATTGCACTGACAGGATGCCAGCAGAAGCTGGAACCGGCAGACCAGGTAGTGGGAGCACTGTATGAGCTGTCTGTTAAGGAAAATGCGACTCCTATGAAGGATTTGCTGGGATTTGCTTCTGAGGAAGATGTAAAGACCGCCCTGATGGATGATTCCGCTGAGACAGACCTGGTTTCCATGTTCAAGTCAGAATTTGAGGCTGCAGGCATTGAGTTCTCTGACGAAGAGGTAGAGGAAATGTCCAATGCCCTTCAGGGACTGATTGACAAGCTGGATTACAGCACCGAGATCACAGACCAGAGCAAGGACGAGACCACCGTACTTCTGAAGGTTAAGAGCTATTCCATGACCGATATGCAGAATATCATGGTAGACGTTATGACCGATATGCAGAACAACATCGACGAAGACACAGCAGCAGCTATCATGGCCGGTGATGAGGATGCCCTTCAGAAGCTGATGCAGGATGCTGTAAAGCAGTATATGACAAAGATTGGCGAGATGGAGCCATCAGAAGAGATGACTGAGCTGACCATCAAGTGCCAGAGAGTCAAGGTGGATGTAAGCGGCAAGGAAAAGATTGCCTGGATGCCTCAGGACTTAAGCAAGTTCTCTGATGAGGTAAACAACGCAACCTTCAAATAGGTAAGAAGAAAGGGACAGTGCCTGTGAAAACAGGCATTGTCTTTTTTCAACCTTCGGTATATAATGGTTTTTGAGTTATCAGATTGAGAAGAATATAGGAGACTTTAACATGAGCAGAGTAAGGACAAGGTATGCACCCAGCCCCACAGGCAGGATGCATGTGGGAAATTTAAGGACGGCATTGTATGCCTATCTCATAGCAAAGCATGAGGGAGGGGATTTCCTTCTCCGTATTGAAGATACAGACCAGGAACGTTTCGTGGAAGGGGCAGTGGAGATCATATACCAGACCCTGAAGGACACGGGCCTGATTCATGACGAAGGACCTGACAAGGACGGCGGATGCGGCCCCTATGTCCAGAGTGAGCGCCAGGCATCCGGCATTTACCTGGAATACGCAAAAAAGCTGGTGGAAAAAGGAGAGGCTTATTACTGCTTCTGTACACCGGAGCGTCTGGCTTCCCTTAAGACAACTGTAAATGGAGAGGAAATCATGACATATGACAAGCACTGTCTCCATTTATCCAAAGAAGAGGTGGAAGCCAACCTGGCAGCAGGTATGCCCTATGTCATCCGCCAGAACAATCCCGCCACGGGAACCACCACGTTCCAGGACGAGATTTACGGGGATATCACGGTGGACAACTCCGAGCTGGATGATATGGTCCTCATCAAGTCAGACGGATACCCCACCTATAATTTCGCAAATGTGGTGGACGACCACCTGATGGGAATTACCCATGTGGTAAGGGGAAATGAATATCTGTCCTCATCACCCAAGTACAACAGGCTTTATGCCGCCTTCGGGTGGGATGTGCCGGTCTATGTACACTGTCCGCTGATTACAGATGAGAGCCATCATAAGCTGAGCAAGAGAAGCGGACATTCCTCCTTTGAGGACCTTTTGGAGCAGGGCTTTATCTCCCAGGCCGTGGTGAACTACGTGGCTCTTTTGGGCTGGTCACCGGAGGACAATCGGGAAATATTCTCCCTGGAGGAGATGGTAAAGGAATTTGATTACCACCGCATGAGCAAATCCCCTGCTGTGTTTGATATGACAAAGCTTAAGTGGATGAACGGCGAATATATGAAGGCAATGGATTTTGATACCTTCTACGGGATGGCTGAGCCATATCTGAAGGCAGCTGTCAGCAGGGATTTGGATCTCAGGAAGATAGCTGCCATGGTCAAGACAAGGATTGAAGTGTTCCCCGACATTGCGGACCATGTGGATTTCTTTGAGGCCCTTCCGGAATACGATACGGCCATGTACACCCATAAGAAGATGAAAACCAATGCAGAGACTTCACTTAAGGTTTTAACGGATGTGCTGCCTCTTTTGGAAGCACAGGATGATTTTACCAACGATGCCCTTTACGGTGTCCTTTCAAAATATGTGGAGGACACTGGGGTTAAGACCGGCTTTGTGATGTGGCCCATCCGCACCGCTGTTTCAGGTAAGCAGATGACGCCGGCCGGAGCCACGGAAATCATGGAAGTTCTGGGCAAAGAAGAGTCCCTGGCCAGAATCCGCAAAGGGATACAGATGCTTGAGGCATAGGAATCTAGTAAATGGCATTTAACGACGCACAAAAAACGGCAATCCGGCACAGGGAAGGTCCTATGCTGGTTTTGGCAGGACCCGGTTCCGGCAAGACGACAGTCATCACCAACCGGGTCCGTTATCTTACGGAAAAAGCAGGCGTGGATCCCTCCCATATTCTGGTAATCACATTTACCAGGGCAGCGGCCAGGGAAATGAAGGAGCGCTATGAACAGATTGCACAGGCAGGATGCAGCCGGGTTTCCTTCGGGACCTTTCATTCTGTCTTTTTTCTGATTCTCAAACTGGCTTACCGGTATAAGGCCGCAGACATTGTAAGGGAAGAACAGCGCATTCAGTACATGAAGGAAATGCTGGTAAAATGCGATTTGGAAGTTGAGGATGAAGGGGAGTTCATATCCTCTGTGCTCAGTGAAATCAGCATGGTGAAGGGCGAACTCATGGACATGGACCATTATTATGCAAAAAACTGTTCTGAGGATATGTTCAGACAGCTGTACCGGGGCTATGAAGCACGGCTGAGACAGAACCGGCTGCTGGATTTTGACGACATGCTGGTGATGTGCTATGAGCTGTTTAAGGAAAGAAAAGATATACTGTCTGCATGGCAGGACAAATACAGGTACATATTAATTGATGAGTTCCAGGATATAAACCGGATTCAGTATGAGATTGTGAAAATGCTGGCTCTTCCCGGAAACAACCTGTTCATCGTCGGGGATGACGACCAGTCCATTTACCGGTTCCGCGGGGCAAAGCCGGAGCTGATGCTGGGCTTTGAGCGGGATTATCCCGATGCAAAAAAGATTCTCCTGGACACCAATTACCGGTGCAGCCGCCAGATTGTGGAGGCTGCGGGGCGGGTTATCTCACACAACAGGACCCGTTTTCCAAAGGAGATCAAGGCGGCAAGAGGGAACGGACATCCGGTCATCATAAAGGCATGGCAGGAACCTATGGACGAAACTCTGGGAATCGTCACGGAAATACGTGACTATGCCTCCATGGGTATCTCCTACAATGACATGGCGGTGCTCTACCGGACCAACGTGGGGCCGCGGCTGCTGATTTCCAAGCTCATGGAATACAACATACCTTTTTACATGAGGGATGCGGTGCCAAATCTGTATGAGCACTGGATAGCCGGAAATGTAATCTCCTATATCCGGGCCGCATTAGGAGATCTGAGCCGTTCCAATGTGCTTCAAATCATCAACCGTCCCAAGCGCTACGTCAGCCGGGATGCCCTGGAGGGCCAGCAGGTCAGCTGGGAGTCGGTGAAATCCTTTTACCAGGATAAGAACTGGATGATGGACCGGATTGAGCAGCTGGAATATGATTTGGCGATGTTAAGGAACATGGCTCCGGCTGCAGCTGTCAATTATATCCGGAAGGCAGTGGAGTACGATGAGTATATCCGGGAATATGCCCAGTCCAGAAGGATGAAGCCGGAGGAACTCTTTGAGGTACTGGACCAGCTTCAGGAGAGCGCAGCCGGCTTTAAGACGTATGAACACTGGTTTATCCATATGGAGGAATACAAGGAACAGCTTAAGAAACAGGCGGCAGACAGGGATGCGCAGCGCCAGGGCGTCAGCCTTATGACCATGCACAGCGCCAAGGGACTGGAATTCCGGGTGGTCTATATCCTGGATGCCAATGAAGGCGTCACGCCCCATCACAAGGCGGTTCTGGATCCGGATGTGGAGGAAGAACGCAGAATGTTCTATGTGGCTATGACAAGGGCAAAGGAGAGGCTCCATATTTACCATGTGAAGGAGCGGTACCGCAAGAAACAGGCAATATCAAGGTTTGCAGAGGAGGCAGAGGGATGAATGAAACGGGGCTGGTCCAGATCTATTGCGGAGATGGAAAGGGAAAGACCACGGCAGCTATAGGTGCGGCTGTGCGGGCTGCCGGACGGGGATACCGGGTACTGGTGGCCAGGCTGCTTAAGACGGATGATTCGGGGGAGGTCAATGGCCTGGTCCATATACCCGGCATTACAGTGCTGCCCTGCGACCAGAACTTCGGTTTTTCCTGGAACATGACCCAGTCCCAGCGGAAGGCAGCTGCACTGTATTATGACCACTGTCTACTGACGGCCTGGAACATGGCCCTGGGGGCGGGCGGGGAGGAACCATATGACATGCTGGTGCTGGATGAAGCCATTGGAGCCTGCAATCTGGGGTTTGTGGACGAGTCCGGGCTGATAAAGGCCCTTAAAGAAAAACCGGCTTCCCTGGAGGTCATCCTCACAGGGCGCTGTCCCTCAGAGGCCCTGCAGGAGCAGGCGGACTATATCACAGAGATGGTTATGAGGCGCCATCCCTACGAGAGGGGAATCGGAGCAAGGGAAGGAATCGAATATTAGAGAATATGTTCTTGCATTTTCAGGGTGAGTCTGATAGAGTGTAAGAGAAAAGAAACAAGCCTAAATTTAAGGAAATAAGAGAGGAATCAGGATATGGCAGATGAGAAAGAGCTGAATGAAGAAGAGCAGGAGATGACAGTGACCCTTACTCTGGATGATGATACAGAAGTGGAGTGCGTGGTGCTGACCGTTTTTAACGCGGGAGAGCACGAATACATTGCCCTTCTGCCTATGGAGGGCGCTGACTCAGAGGAAGGCGAGGTATATCTGTACCGCTATAGCGAGACTGAGGACGGAACCCCTAACCTGGACAATATCGAGGATGACGATGAGTACGAAATCGTGGCTGAAGCATTTGACGAACTTCTGGATGCCCAGGAATACGACGAGCTGGTTGGTGAGGACGAGGAAGAATAATCTGGATAATTAAGATACAGGTGAATGGCTCCGGGAGAAATCCCGGAGCTTTTCCTTTATTCTCCGGTGAAACGTTTCGACGGTGCTGTTTCTGCGAGAATTCTCCCGCCGTCTGAACAGCTGCCCCTTAGTTGTGAAACTTGTGTGAAATGATGGAAATATTCCTTGATTTTTGTTAAAATAATTTCTATAAAAGAATGAAAAAAGGCCAGATTATATGTAAGGAGGCAGTATCATGGATACACTTAAGATATTAGTAGTGGACGACGAAGCCAGAATGAGAAAGCTGGTAAAGGATTTTCTCACCAATAAAGGGTTTGCAGTCATAGAGGCAGGCGACGGCGAGGAGGCAGTGGACGTATTCTTTGCGCAAAAGGACATTGCACTGGTTCTTCTGGATGTAATGATGCCGAAAATGGACGGCTGGGAAGTTCTGAGGACCATCCGCAAATATTCCCAGGTACCGGTTATCATGCTGACAGCCAGAAGCGAGGAGCGTGACGAGCTCCAGGGCTTTTCCCTGGGAGTGGACGAGTATATATCAAAGCCCTTCAGCCCCAAGATTCTGGTGGCACGGGTGGAGGCCATTCTTAGGAGGACCAATGTGGCCTCTACGGACAGCGTGAATGTGGGAGGAATCTGCATTGATAAGGCGGCCCATCAGGTCACCATTGACGGACAGGAGATTGATCTGAGCTTTAAGGAGTTTGAGCTTCTCACCTACTTTGTGGAAAATCAGGGAATCGCCCTTTCCAGGGAAAAGATTCTGAATAATGTGTGGAATTATGACTACTTTGGAGATGCCCGTACCATAGACACCCATGTAAAGAAGCTGCGCAGCAAAATGGGGGAAAAAGGAGAATATATCAAGACCATATGGGGCATGGGCTATAAATTTGAGGTGAGCGAAGGATGAAGCATTCCATAAGAGTAAAATTCACCATGATATTCATTGGTCTGATGGCAGCAGTGCTGGTCAGCATGTGGGCGGTGAACAGCTTTTTTCTGGAGAGCTTCTATACCAAACAAAAGCTGCAGCTTTTGGAAAATGCCTATGAAAATCTGAATGCCATTGCTGTGGACAAGGAGTTCCTGGGCGAGAATATCACGGAAGATTTGCAGAGCCTGTACTCAAACGACGGGGAGCAGACAGAAGCCAGCCGTCTCTTGCGGCTCATGAACGACAAATATAATACGACCATCGTGATTCAGGACAGCATTACCGGAGAGCTGATTCCGCTGGCAAAGGACGGAAAATTCCTGGCAGATGCTCTCCACCGCTATATATTAGGAATCATCGACCCCAGGACGGAGACCCTGATATCCCAGGACGACCATCAGGTGCAGAAGATATATGACAGACGGTCACAGGGATATTACCTCCAGAGCTGGGGTTTTTTTGACGATAACAGAACCATGTTTATCATGTCCATGCCCCTGGCCAGCATTCACGACAGCGTAAGCATATCCAATGAGTTCCTGGCTTATGTGGGACTTGCTGCCCTTGTGCTGGGAAGCGCCCTCATGTACTATGCAACCAAAAAGGTGGTGTCGCCCATACGTTCCCTTGCAGCGCTGTCCGCCCGAATGTCGGAGCTGGATTTTGAGGCGCGCTACACAGGGGATTCGGAGGATGAGATTGGAGTTCTGGGCCACAGCATGAATACATTGTCGGAACGGCTTAAGGATACCATTGGTGAGCTTAAGACAGCCAATAACGAGCTGCAAAAGGACATTGAGGAAAAGATAAAAATTGATGAAACCCGCAAGGAGTTTATTGCCAATGTGTCCCATGAGCTTAAGACCCCCATTGCCCTGATACAGGGATATGCAGAGGGGCTGACTGAGGGCATGGCGGAGGATGAGGACAGCCGGAATTACTACTGTGAGGTCATCATGGACGAAGCCGGAAAGATGAATAAGATGGTGAAGCAGCTCCTGACCCTGACCGCCCTGGAATTCGGCAACGACATGCCTGTGATGGAACGGTTTGATATCACAGCCCTGATCCGCGGCATCCTGGCATCAGCCGGCATTCTGCTGCAGCAAAAGGAGGCCCGGGTTGTATTTGAACAGAAGGAGCCTGTATGGGTGTGGGCGGATGAGTTTAAGATAGAGGAGGTCATCACCAACTACCTGAACAATGCCATGAATCACCTGGACGGGGAGCGGCAAATTACTATCAGCATATTCAGGGAAGGGGACCAGGTACGCATCACGGTATTTAACACAGGGCAGCATATACCCGAGGAGGATCTGGATAATCTTTGGACCAAGTTCTACAAAGTGGATAAGGCAAGGACCAGGGAATACGGAGGCAGCGGCATCGGACTTTCCATTGTCAAGGCAATCATGGATTCACACAACAAATCCTGCGGTGTTGAAAATGTGGACGGGGGGGTGGAGTTCTGGTTTACAGTGGACAGCGGGGTATAAAAATGGCTTAAAATACAGTATTTTACAGTTCTTTTTGACAATTTGGAAATGTGCATAAATTTGGACCGCCGCCAAAATGGATTTTATAACTATTGACAAAATATGAGCATATGCTACAATTAAAAAGTAACTGTTGTCCCCTTGTAAAAAAAATTTTGGAGGTAAGTATGAGAAAAAAGTTAATAGGCGTTATGCTTGCAGCAGCCATGGTGACAGGGCTTGCTGGCTGTGGCAGTTCTTCTGGCACAGGTACGAGCGCAGCGGCAGCTGATACCCAGGCTACCGAGGCTCAGAAGGAAGAGGCAAAGGATGATGCCAAAAAAGAGGATGAAAAAGAGGATTCTGAGGCATCTGACACAGAGGGAGCCAGCGATTTCCACATTGGTATCGTAACCGGTTCCGTATCCCAGTCCGAGGATGACAGGCGTGGCGCTGAGGCGTTCCAGGCTATGTACGGCGAGGACATGGTTAAGCTGGCTATTTATCCGGACAACTTCACGGAGGAGTTAGAGACCACCATCCAGACCATTGTCAACCTTTCTGATGATCCTAAGATGAAAGCAATCATCATGAACCAGTCTGTTCCAGGCACAACCGAGGCTTTCCGTAAGATCAAAGAGACCCGCCCTGACATTCTCTGTATTGCCGGCGAGGGACATGAGGATCTTCCTGAGATTGGCAGCGCAGCTGACCTGGTCTGCAACAACGACTTCGTTGCCCGTGGCTACCTGATCATCCGTACCGCTCATGAACTGGGCTGTGATACGTTTGTACATATTTCCTTCCCGCGTCACATGGCTTATGAGACTATGAGCCGCCGTGTGGCTGTTATGAAGGAAGCCTGCAAGGAATTCGGCATGGAATTCGTACTTGAGACAGCTCCGGATCCAACCTCTGACGTAGGTGTTGCCGGTGCTCAGGCGTACATACTTGAGAAGGTTCCGGAGTGGGTTGAGAAGTACGGCGAGAACGCCGCTTACTTCTGTACAAATGACGCCCATACAGAGCCGCTGTTAAAGCAGCTTATGGAATACGGCGGCTACTTCATCGAAGCAGATCTTCCTTCACCGCTGATGGGTTATCCAGGCGCTCTTGGTATCGATCTGACTGCTGAAGCTGGTGATTTTGATAAGATTCTTGCAAAGGTTGAGTCCACTATCGTTGAAAAAGGCGGAGCTGACCACTTCGGTACATGGGCATATTCCTATGGATATACCACATCTGCCGGCCTTGCACAGCATGCACTGAACGTCCTCAATGGCGAGAGTGAGCTTGATGACATTGATGATATTGCAAAGGCATACCAGGTATTCTCTCCTAAGGCTGAGTGGAATGGTTCCAATTACACCAATGTGGAAACCGGCGTTAAGTTAGACAATGTGTTCCTGGTATATCAGGATACCTATATCATGGGCGATCCAGGACATTTCATGGGTTCTACTAAGATTGAGGTTCCAGAGAAATACTTCACCATCAAGTAAGACACTTACTAATAAAAATAAGTACGGAGAACAGTGGGGAGGGGTTTCTCTCCCCCCTGTTGTGTTAGGTGGGCATAATATGATGAATAACAACACTCCCTTATTGGAGATGCGCAATATCAAGAAGGATTTTTTTGGCAATCAGGTCTTGACTGATATTAACTTTACACTGAATGCCGGCGAGGTACTGGGTCTTGTCGGTGAAAATGGTGCCGGTAAAAGTACATTGATGAAACTCCTTTTTGGAATGGATGTGATTAGGGAAACCGGCGGATATGGCGGAGACGTCCTGATTAATGGCGAGAAGGTCAGCTTCTCAACACCCTTTGATGCATTGGAGGCCGGAATCGGCATGGTGCATCAGGAATTTTCATTAATACCGGGATTCACGGCAACAGATAATATACTGCTCAACCGTGAACCAAAGAAAAAGAATATAATCTCGGAAATTTTCGGTGACAGATTAGATACCCTTGATTATAAGGAGATGGCCGAACGTTCTGAGCAGGCTATTGATAAGATGGGCGTTAAGATTGACGCCAAAATGGTTATCAGCGATATGCCCGTGGGTCATAAGCAGTTTACTGAGATCGCGAGAGAGCTCAGCAAGGATAATCTGAAACTGCTGATACTGGATGAGCCGACGGCTGTTCTGACGGAAAAAGAGGCAGAGGCACTGCTGGATTCCATCCGCGGCATGGCTGCCAAAGGCATTGCCGTGATTTTCATTACACACCGGCTTCATGAGATTCTGACAGTCTGTGACAAGGTGGTTATCATGCGGGACGGCTACGTTGTAAAGGACGTGCCTGCAAAGGAAACGGATGTTGCGGATATTACAAAGTGGATGGTGGGAAGAAATATCCAGACCACGGCCAGGGCGGATATCCGGATTAATCCGGATGCAAAGAATATCATGTCTATCCGCAATCTCTGGGTGGATATGTCAGGTGAGACAGTGCGCAATGTAGATCTTGATATCAAGGAAGGCGAGATTCTTGGTATAGGCGGACTGGCCGGTCAGGGAAAGCTGGGCATTCCAAACGGAATCATGGGGCTGTGCGAGGCGGGCGGCAAAGTGGAATTTGACGGCAAGCCCATTCCTCTTAACAACCCAAGAAAATGTCTGGACGCCTCTCTGGCCTTTGTTTCTGAGGACAGAAGGGACGTGGGACTCCTTCTCGATGAAACCCTTGAGTGGAATATTGCATTTTCAGCCATGCAGATTCATGATAAATTCCTCAAGAAATACCTTGGAGGAATGATTACCTGGAGAGATGAAAAGGCAATCCACGAAGTGACCCAAAAATACATAGACGAGCTAAAGATAAAATGCACCAGCTCCAAGCAAAAGGCAAAGGAGCTTTCCGGTGGAAACCAGCAGAAAGTGTGTCTGGCAAAGGCCTTTGCACTTGAACCTAAATTCCTGTTTGTATCCGAGCCTACGAGAGGTATTGATGTGGGCGCGAAATCATTGGTACTGGATGCTCTTAAGCAGTTCAACAAGGAGCATGGAGTTACCGTTGTCATGATTTCCTCTGAGCTGGAGGAACTGAGGACCACGTGTGACCGTATTGCCATTGTTTCGGGCGGTAAGATTGCTGGAATCCTGCCGGCGACCGAATCTTCAGAAGAATTCGGTATGCTCATGGTCAGCCAGGTTAAATAAGGGGGGAGACAGCATGGGAAAAATACAAGATAGTACAATAAATCCTGGGAAGAAGACGAAAATCAGGGAATTGATTGACAACTTCGGTCTGCCGAGGCTGATCATTGCCGGATTTCTTTTGGCGCTCTTCATTCTGGCGCCAATCGTCGGAGCGGATCTTCCCACACAGATAACCAACACGATTAACCGTTTCAGCTGGAATGCCGTCCTGGTACTGGCAATGGTGCCCATGGTGCATTCGGGCTGCGGGCTTAATTTCGGCCTTCCGTTAGGCATTATCTCCGGTCTTCTGGGTGCGACCATGTCCATTCAGTTTGGCTTTACCGGACCTGTCAGCTTTTTCATGGCTATTCTGATAGCTACTCCGTTTGCGCTGATCTTTGGCGGCGGCTACGGCTGGCTGCTCAACAAGATTAAAGGCGGCGAGATGATGATTGCCACTTATGTGGGCTTTTCATCCGTATCCTTTATGTGTATGATGTGGCTTTTACTGCCATACAGCAGTCCCACCATGGTTTGGGGATTGTCAGGCAAAGGCCTTCGTACAACAATCTCACTGGAGGGTTTTTACGATAAGGCATTGGCCAATTTCCTGCAGATTAATATCGGTAAGATTTCCATACCTACAGGCAGCCTCCTGTTCTTTGCCTTTCTTGCCTTCCTTATGTGGGCGTTCCTTCACACCAAGACCGGTACTGCCATGACAGCAGTGGGCTCCAATCCCAATTTTGCCAGGGCATCCGGCATCAATATTGATAAGACGAGAATGCTTTCCGTCATCATGTCTACCTGGCTTGCCGCGGTGGGCATCCTGATGTATGAGCAGGGTTTCGGCTTTATCCAGCTTTACATGGCGCCCTTCTATATGGCGCTTCCGGCAGTGTCTGCAATCCTGATTGGAGGCGCTTCAGTCAATAAGGCATCCATTACCAATGTAATCATAGGTACGTTCCTGTTCCAGGGCATTGTTACCATGACCCCAACGGTAATGAATTCCATGATTCATATGGATATGAGCGAGGTTATCCGTATCGTTGTTTCCAATGGTATGATTCTTTATGCTCTGACCAGAAAGACGGAGGGATCAAAATGAGTAAAAAACAGAAAAATAACGGCAGTAATAGCATTCTCGAACTAGTTCGGAATAACTCTGTGCCGCTGATGTTTATCATTATCTGCGCCGTCTGCATTCCGATATCCGGTTTTTCTCCGGGGTATCTGCTCAATGAGATTGTCACCAGATTGGGCAGGAATGCCTTCCTGATCCTGAGCCTGCTGATTCCCATTATGGCCGGCATGGGACTTAACTTCGGTATGACTCTGGGCGCTATGGCAGGTGAAATCGGCCTTATCTTTGTGGCCGACTGGCAGATATGGGGAATACCCGGCATTATCCTTGCCATGATCATTTCCATACCGATTTCCATTCTGCTGGGCCTTTTCTGCGGTAAGATGCTCAACATGGCCAAAGGCAGGGAGATGGTTACCAGCTATATCATCAGCTTCTTCATGAATGGTCTGTATCAGCTGGTGGTTCTGTACATGATGGGTTCCATTATTCCGATTATCCATTCCTCCATTAAGCTGCCAAGAGGTTATGGTGTCCGCAACACGGTCAGCCTTCTTCATATGAGGCAGTATCTGGACAATCTTCTGGCCATCCATATCGGAGGTGTCAAGATTCCGGTACTGACCCTTATTATCATTGCCCTGCTGTGTTTGTTTATCATATGGTTCCGCAAGACAAAGCTGGGCCAGGACATGCGTGCCGTTGGCCAGGATATGGATGTAGCCGGTGACGCAGGCATCAAGGTGGAGAGGACCCGTATTATCGCCATTATCATGTCAACGGTTTTCGCCGGACTTGGCATGGTTATCTACCTGCAGAATATGGGCAATATTTCCACCTACAGTTCCCATACACAGATTGGTATGTTCTGTATCGCAGCCCTGCTTGTGGGCGGAGCCTCTGTTGACAGGGCGTCCATTGGCAACGTATTCCTTGGAGTCATCCTGTTCCACCTGATGTTCATTGTGGCGCCCAAAGCAGGCGCAACCATTACCGGTGATTCCATGATTGGTGAGTATTTCCGTGTATTCATCTCCTATGGTGTTATCACCGTTGCTCTTATCATGTATGAGACGAAAAAACGAAGAGCTAAGGGCAAGGCTGGTCAGATGCTGCAGCTTGCACAGAGTGAGGAGGGGGAGAATTGAGAGCGAAACGTACCATTCTATTCAGAATAGGAGCAATCCTACTCCTGCTCATTATCGCAGGTATTATGATGGTCATTGGCCGCGGACATACGGTGTATATAGATAATAAGTCCATTGATTATAATGGTCAGACCTATACCACACCTTATAAGGTAGTGGTGTATGTGGACGGTGAACAGGTAGCAAAACTCCGGGATAAGGAGAGAGGCATGGCTACCTGTATTGGCCAGACCTTTAAAATGACTCTGGAAATTACTCAGGAAAAAGGCGGAAGCGAAGAGATGGTCGATGTGACCGTTTCCCTGCCGCATCATATGGACGGCATTGCCATCAACCTGCCGGCGTATATGGCCGGGCTTCCTGAGGAAGCATACCTGTCCGAGTTCCAGGTTGCGCCGGAGGTGGTTGAAGAGGAGAGCGAATCATCATCCGATGAAATTCCGGTTGACGGAATTCCGGCAGAAGGGATACCTTCAGATATATAACTGTTATATAACTGTTATATAACTGTTATATAACTGTAACAGGCACAGTCTGTAAGTGCTATACCGCTGCCGATAAAACCATGAAGTTGATTGATACAGCCCGTGCGAATGCATGGGCTGTATTGTGTAAAAAAGTGTGTAAAAGAGGTGTGTAAAAAAAGTTGTAAATTATTGTTGACATTTGTCGAAACATCTGGTAAGATATCTCTTGCGCTGCGGTGAGTACCAAAAGCGCAAGAGAATAAGAAATAAAAAAATGAAAAAAGTTGTTGACAAACACAAGCGACTGTGATAAGATATAAAAGTTGCTGCTGAACAAGCCAACAACAAAGAACCTTGATAATTGAAGATTAGACAGTATGTAAAACCCTGAAAATT